>Ga0209335_10000144_pt1 | contig 77957 bp, 73 predicted proteins | sample COG_09_FD_184753 | JGI IMG/M metagenome (GOLD analysis project Ga0209335, IMG submission 184753) | Pelagic Microbial community sample from North Sea - COGITO 998_met_09 (SPAdes) (version 2) | ecosystem: Environmental > Aquatic > Marine > Neritic zone/Coastal water | place: Helgoland, sampling...
TTTTCATTTATAAAAATCGAGGTTTACTTATTAGGCTGTCAATTGAAAAAGTGATAATTCACTTGGTTGGCACAACAAATATATAAACGAAGTAAAAACAACTCAAGAAGAAAAGTTAAAAAAAGTAATTTGTCGTCAATAAAAAAAATGTTTTCCCAGACTTTTCCACAATTTATCCACATAAAATATTAGTTTCAGTTCTATTTTTTTTTGATCTTGGGGATCAAAAAGTATCATTATAACTATTTGTCGAGCATTACCATTAAAATTTGGAATAGAAACGCTGCAGTAAATAAATTTACCTATCTAGAAACAATATATGTATCTTAAATTTATTTATGCAAGAGATCTACTATAGATAAATACAATTAATTATTAACTGGGGAAATATTAAATTTATTTAGTTAATAATTAATTAAGATAATCAAGGAATTCCAAATTGATTTTTAATTCAAGGCGTCTAAAATTTGTTTTTAGTTGTATTTTTTCTCTTTTTACAGTTTTTATATTTTTTAGACTATTTTTTATTTTCATTTTTTCTCCAAACAATACATTACAGTTTACTGAATTAATTCGTGCTTTTTGGATAGGCCTAAGGTTCGATCTTCGTTTGGCTTCTTTTATCTTGCTGCCCGCTTGTTTAGCCTTGGTGGTTCCAATCTTAAATCCAATGAAAAATAATTTTCTTAGAAAAATAATTTGTTATTATCTTTTTCTATGCATTGTTATTTCAATTTCATTTTACGCATTTGATTTTGGTAATTATTCATATTTAGATACTCGACTTGATATTTCATCTTTAAAGCTACTAGAAAACCCTGTAATTGCTTTAAGCATGGTATGGGAGTCTTATCCTATCGTATGGTTATTAATTGCTATGAGTTGTTTTATTTTTTTTACTTGGCAAAAAATAAAACATGCTGTTAGGTTTTTAGATGATCCACCAAAAATTTTTAATTTTAATCAAAAAGCTATTGCTTTTATTTCTGGAGGTTTGATCTTCTTCTTCTTCATATGGGGAACATTAAGTCAGTATCGATTATTATGGAGTGATGCATATATAAGTGAAGACCCTTTTATAGTAGCAGTAGCTCTAAACCCAATTCTATACTTTAATGACACGCGTACTTTTTTTGATGACGATTTTAATGAAGAAAAAACACGAAATAATTACTCTTTAATTGTTGATGAATTAGGCATTGATGATCCAAATCAAGAAACATTATTTTTTCAACGAAATGTTAAAGCTAGAGAAGTTGACAAATATCCTAATATTGTTATTATTTTTTTAGAATCAGTTGGATATAATAGAATGGAGAGGTCGGGAAACACTTTAAATGCGACTCCTAATTTAGATAAGCTCGCTAAAGAAGGAACTTTCTTTAATCGATTTTATGTTCCCATGGTAGGTACAGCAAGATCAATTTTTGGTATGATTACTGGTATCCATGATATATCAAGAGTAGAAACAGCATCGAGTAATCCTCGTATTGTAGATCAATATTCATTAATTAACTCTTTAACTGGTTATGAAAAATATTATATGATGGGTGGTAGTTCAAGTTGGCGAAATGTTAGAAGTCTTTTAAAAAATAATATTACTGACATAAAAATCGTAGAACAAGAACATATGAATTATCCGAGGCTTGATGTGTGGGGTATTTCTGATCATGATCTTTTTAAAGAGGCGCACAAAAGGTTAAATAGAATAGATGAAGCACAACCATTTTTTGCTATTATTCAAACTGCTTCAAATCATCGACCATACTCTATACCTAAAAATTTAGAAGGATTTAACTTAACAGGTTTGGATGATCAAACCTTATCAAATGCTGGATTTGATTCAAAAAAACAATATAATTCAATGCGACTACTTGACCATGCTATTGGAGAATATTTTGATCTAGTAAAAAAAGCATCATATTTCAAAAATACAATTTTTCTTTTATTTGGAGATCATGGTACATCAGACCCTCAAGCACTCCATATGCCAAATTCTGATTATGATTTGAAACTAAGATCTTATAGAGTACCATTAATCATTTATGGGCCAGAGATGGTTGAATCAGATGTAGAAAAAAATGATGTTTCACAATTAGTTGATATATTGCCTACAGTTCTTGGTTTAACAGGCAAACCCTATCAAAATAGAACTTTAGGTAGAGATTTGCTTAATGGTCAGATAGTAAACGATCCTTTAACATTCATTACTAATAACAAAATGGCAAAACCACATAATGCCGTAATAGGAGAGAAATATTATTTATCTAAAGCTTATAATGGTAAAATTAAATTACATAATATTGCATCAGATAAACCTTTGATAAATATTGCAAGAAAACATCCCGATATAGCAAGAGACTACTTAAAAAGATTGAACGCTATTTATGAAACTTCCAAATACATGTTATATCATAATAAAAAATAAAAATTGGAGATAAAAAAATGAAATCACTTCAACCTTTTCATCTTGCTTTTCCTGTTAAAGATCTTTCAGATACTCAAGAATTTTACACTCAAGTCTTAGGCTGCACATTGGGTCGTTCTAGTGATCATTGGATTGATTTCAACTTATTTGGACATCAAATAGTTGCGCATTTGAAACCAAATGAAGTTAATCAAGTTCAGACAAGTGATGTGGATGAGAAGCAGGTTCCAGTTCGGCATTTTGGCATTGTTCTTGAGTGGGACCATTGGCATGAATTTTCAGATAAACTTAAAGCAAAGGGTGTCAATTTTTTGATTGAACCCTATATTCGTTTTAAGAATGAAGTCGGAGAACAAGCAACGATGTTCTTTCTAGACCCCAGTGGTAATGCTTTAGAGTTTAAATCTTTTAAAGATCCTAAAATGTTATTTAAAAGCTAATATTATTTATCTCTAAGGTTTATAATGACCTTATAGCCGTAAATTCTTGGATATGAAAATCCTTACTGTTAGTGAAAGTAGCACTGGTGCTGAAATAGGTCTGAAACCAGGAGATAAGATTGAAGCCATTGATGGCTCGCGTGTTAAAGATATAATCGATTATCGTTTTAAAATATCTGATGAAAATATACTTCTTCGCGTTCGAAAATCTGGGGCAGTTGAAGAGTATGAAATTGAAAAAGATTACGATGATGATCTAGGACTAGAATTTGAAGAGTTTCGAATTCGTAAATGTGCTAATGATTGTATCTTTTGCTTTGTAGATCAGAACCCACCTGGTATGAGAGAAGCCGTTTATTTTAGAGATGGTGATTTTAGACTATCCTTTTTACATGGTCATTATATTACGATGACTAATATGGGTTGGAAAGAGTTAAAGCGTGTTGTGGAGCAGCGTTTAACGCCTTTATATATATCTGTCCATGTTACTCAGCCTGATAAACGACTAGAAATGTTTCTTTATGGTAAAGATGACCTTTTACTCAAAAAATTTGAATATCTTACAGAAAATGGTATTGAGCTACATTCGCAAGTAGTCCTTTGTCCAAATTGGAATGATGGTGAATTTTTAGAAAAAACTATTGAAGATATTCATCAATATGCTCCAATGGCAAGATCCATGTCTATTGTTCCTGCAGGTTTAACCAAACATCGTGATGGGCTTCCATACATTGCACCTGTTACTGCTGATTATGCAGAAGAGTTCATTCCCTTTGCAGAGAAACTTGCTAAAAAATATAAATTAAATGATAATAGGCGATTTGTTTTCTTAAGTGATGAATGGTTTCTAATGACCAAAAAAGAACTTCCATCAATCGCATATTACGAAGATTCAGAACTTTCAGAGAACGGGGTAGGACAGGTACCTCACTTTTGGAATAACTGGCAAAAAGATATTAAATCTTTACCAAAAAAAATTAAAAAACCTAGAAGAGTAACTGTTTGTACTGGTACTTTGATTTCTGAATGGTTTAAGTCAAACTGGATACCTACGGTTCAAAATATTAAGAATCTTGAAATTAACCATGTAACTATATTTAATGAATTTTATGGAAGTAAAGAAATCACAGTATCAGGGTTACTAGTTGGTAAAGATATTATTGATCAGCTGAAAGGAAAAGATTTAGGCGATATGGTTATCTTTTCAGATCGTATTTTAAGTGAGACAGGAACTGTAACCTTAGATGATATGTCATTGGATAAAATTTCAGAAGAGGTTGGAACCCCAGTTGTTGTTACAGATGATACACCAAAGTCTTTTTTTAATTTATTGAAATAATAGAATGTCAAACCTAGTCATTGCAATTGTTGGTAGACCAAATGTTGGAAAATCTACTTTTTTTAATCGTATGCTAAAACAAAGAAAAGCGATTGTTGATGCTCAAGAAGGTATTACACGAGATAGGATATACGGTGAAATGGAATGGTTGGGCCATTTTCTAACTTTTATTGATACAGGTGGATACATACCTGAAGATGTCGATATTTTTAATAAAGCTGTTCGCCAACAAGCTCAATCAGCTATTTCAGAAGCAGATCTTATTTTGTTTATGGTTGATGGAAGAGAACACCCGACTGCTTCAGATAAAACATTAGCCCAATTTGTTAGAACATCTGGGAAAAAATCAATATTAGTCGTTAATAAGTGTGATAGTCTAGAATCAAATGAACAAATTCATAATTTTCATGAATTAGGTATTAATCCAATTCTACCTGTATCTGCACTAACAGGAAGGCTTTCTGGTGATTTATTAGATGTAATTCTTGATCAATTAAATGTAAAGAATGCATTACCTGAAGAAAGAGACCCTGAAGGTATGCGTCTGTCAATAGTGGGAATGCCTAATGTTGGTAAATCATCTCTGACCAATGCGCTATTACAAAAAGAACAATCAATAGTTACACCTATTGCAGGTACAACTCGTGATTCAATTGATTCTTATTTGAAATATTATGGTAAAACAATTACACTAGTAGATACTGCTGGCTTAAGAAAACGAAGTAAAGTTAGTGATAACATAGAGTTTTACTCTACAGTTCGAACGCAACGAGCAGTCCTTAATTCAGATGTGGTTTTAGTTTTAATTGATGCTGTAAAAGGTTTTAGTAAACAGGATAAAACTATTATTGATGAAGTGATAACAAAAGGGAAAGGACTAGTTCTAATAGTAAATAAATGGGATTTAGTCGATAAAGATACCCACACAATGAAAGACTTTAGTGATGAGATTGCTTATCAATTCAAGTCATTGAAACATTACCCAACTATGTACATATCAGCACTAACAAAACAACGTGTTTCTAAAGTATTAAATGTAGCTAATAAAGTTTTTAAAGACCGTCAGATTATGATACCAACAGTTAAGTTAAATAAATTTTTAAAAGATGTAATTAGACAAAAATCACCTCCAGCAACGAGTGGAAAAGTGATAAATCTCAAATATATGACTCAGGTAAATGTAGGTCCGCATCTCTTTGTTATTTTTACCAATTACCCTAAATTAGTTCCAACAAGTTATAAAAGGTTTATTGAAAATCAGTTAAGAGAAAAATTTGATTTTCTAGGAGTACCAATAAGAATTTCATTTAGAAAAAAATAATTTTGAGAAACGAGCGCGAACCAAACCAAGGAGTATATTGAGGTAATGAGGTTGGCAAGTAAAAATCGCGCTCGCTTAATAAATTAGACACTCTTAAATGATAAAAGTTCCAATAATATGAAAAAAAATATAACCAATGTGATTTACCTCACAGTTAGCTTATTTCTAATTTCTTGTTCAGCTTCAAATGAACCTCTATCCATTGGATTTTGGAATGGAGAAAATTTATTTGATATTTTAGATGACCCATTAAAAAATGACGAAGAGTTTGCATTAGGTGGAAGAAAGAATGTTACCCAAGAGATTTATGATCTAAAGATCAAACACTCAGCTGAAGTTTTATCAGATCTGAATGTGGATGTTTTAGGCCTTTGTGAAGTAGAGCATTCTTCGGTACTTGAAGACATTAATTTAGCATATAAAAAAAGAGATTATAAAATTATTCAATATGAGTCTCCAGATGAAAGAGGCATTGATAATGCTTTAATGTATGATTCTAATCGTTTTGAAGTTATTTCAAGTAGACCAATTCCTAATACCTTGCCAGGTGGAGATAAAACTCGAGATATTCTCTATGTTAAAGGTAAGTATGCAGGGGAAATAGTTCATTTGTTTGTTAACCATTGGCCTTCAAATTATGGAGGTAGAGAAAAAGCTATTCCTAAACGTGCAGCGACGGCACAGTTAATTGTTAGAGAAATTTTATCTATTCTTTCTTTAGATGCTTCTTCAGAAATTATTCTTGTTGGTGACTTTAATGAGGATCCAGATGAAATGAATGTTCAATCTTTAAAAACTGTTGGGTTAAGTAGTTTGATGGAACCTATGTTAGGAAAGCCTAAAAAGGGTACCTATGTTTATAGAGGCGAAGATCTATTTTATGATCAAATTATTGTACATGAAAGTCTTAGAGATCAAGAAGGTTTGGTCTTAGTACCAGAATCTACATATATTTTAGATTTACCTAAATATCGACAACAAGAAGGTAACTATAAGCATTTTCCCTATCGTTTTTGGGCCGGTAATAACCTTTTAGGAGGTTATTCAGATCATCTTGCTGTAAGAATAGAAATAACTAAAAAATAGAGTTGGCAGTAGACTTTATATCAATTAATTTTGCCAGCCTATTAGTAGATGATAATAGGTGTTATTTAACATAAAAATTAAACGTGACGCGGGGTGGAGCAGTCTGGTAGCTCGTCGGGCTCATAACCCGAAGGTCGGAGGTTCGAATCCTCCCCCCGCTACTAATAAAAAACCCTCTATTTCTTTCGAAGTAGAGGGTTTTTTATTTTAAAATAAAGTAATTTATTTATAAGTAATTATGCAAAATATATTTGATCAAACTATCAGCCTTGAAGAACCAGGGCATCGCTATAATCTAAAAGAAGAATCTGATTTTCAATTTAATAGTGTTACAACGGTAATAGGAAATTACTTTGAGCCATTTAAAAAGCATGAGATAGCTAATAAGCTAGTTATAACTAGCCCAAAATATATGGGGATGAATCCAAGTGATTTGATTGCAAATTGGGATGCTGCTAGAGATTATGGAACAAAAGTTCATAATGAAATAGAATTATTCTTCAATAAAGATATTAAGCCGGAGGAGATTGAATCTTTTGCAGCAATTGAATGGTTAAAAAAATATGAGAAAAATCCTGAAATAAAAATTTATCCTGAAGTAATAGTTTACAGTAAAGAATTAAAAATTGCGGGCAGCATTGATATTTTAATTCATAATCAATCAAATAATTATTATGAGATTATTGACTGGAAAACCTCAAAGTCTATTGATAAATCTTCATTTGGTGGAAAAATGGGGACACACTCAATTACTAGTCACCTTATGGATTGTAAGTACGTACACTATTCAATACAATTATCATTTTATCGATATTTGCTTGAAAAATATTATGGTTTGAAAATACAAAATCAACTAATAGCTCATTTAAAAGGCAATAGCTGTACAATGCACACTGCAAACTATTATCAAAAAGAAGTGCTAAATATTATTAGTGACCACAATAATAAATAAATGAGAAATATTTTAGCTAGGGGTGGAATTGAATTTTTAGCAGTTTTCCTTGGTATTGCTCTTTCCTTGTGGGTTGATGATTATCAAGAAGATAAAGAGATAAGAGTTAGGTTAATGGATGATTATACAAAAATTCATTCAGAAATAAAGCAAGATATATTACATATAGATACTCTAATAACTAGTAATAATGAAATTTTAGACTCAGAGGCCTACCTCTTAAAGGTATTAGATGGTAAAGAGATCTTTGATTTTGATACTGTTGTCTCAATAATTACAAATTTAGTTGCTCCAACATTTTTTGGGAATCTATCTGCATATACTTCATCGGTTACTAGTGGTAGGTTTAACATGTCTACAGAACATGAAATCACTCAAAAAGTTTCAAAACTATATGAACATTACTATAAAAGGTTAGTCCTAAATGGTGATTTAATTGATCAACGTTCTGAAGCTTTTGATCGAGAACATGCCTTAGAGTTTTTTAAGCCAGGATATAATGCCACTAATATTGATTCTTCATCAATTAAAAAATATTTTTTTGGTAATAAATTTCATAATGGTCTATTATTGTTTCACGACTTTCGTAAACGTAATTACTTGAAACGATTAAACGACACTAAAATTATTTTGGTAGAAGTTGATTCAACTTTTGAATCATTCTTTTCAAAACCATTTTAACATTTGTATATAACTATTAACATAAAGGTGCTAATAATGAACAAAATAAATTTTCTACTTAATAGATCATACTATAATAGAATTTTAATAGCATTAACGCTCTGTTTTTCATTTGCGTATTCTCAATCTCTTGAAGATGTTATAAATGGGAGCCATCGACCTTCAAAAAATAAAGATCGTGATGACTATAGGCATCCTTTAGAGACATTGCAGTTTTTTGGTCTAAAAGATAATATGACCGTAGTAGAAATATATCCAGGAGGTGGGTGGTATCAAGAAATATTAGCTCCATATTTAAGTAAGAATGGCCAGTATGTTAGTGCTACCTATGATCCTGATTCTGAAGAACAAAGGATACGAGACCGATATCAGAATGAAAAGAATAGATTATCTGCAAAAAAAGATTTGTATGGTAATGCTAAAATGGTCGCTTTTAAGGGCAATAGTTATGGTGAAGCTTCTTCTGCTGATATGATATTAACTTTTCGAAATTATCATAATTGGGTTGGAAATACAGAATTTGAAAAATTAAGAGCTATGTTCAATACTCTTAAGCCTGGTGGAGTTCTTGGTATTACTGATCATCGAAGTGAGACAATAATTGATGAGAAAGGATATACTTGTGAACCATGTATGATCAAGGATGCTGAAGCAATTGGTTTTATTTATGTTGGATCATCTCAAATTAATTCTAATTCAAAAGATACTAAAGATTACCCTGGTGGTGTTTGGAATCTTCCACCAACACTATCAAAAAATGGTTTAGATAAAGCAGTATTAAAAAAACGACAAAAAGCCTTTAAGGAAATAGGTGAAAGTGATCGCTATACACTTAAATTTATAAAACCAACTCTTTGATCTGAAATACAATAATAGTTCAAGTTAATTATCGTGCTAAGCCAAAAAAGTAGCTTTTTTAATTTATTATTTGCGTTCCTAATTATATGGAGTTGTGAAAATAATAGTTCAGAGCCCTGTGATATTCCAAGTGTTGGTAATTTTACTGAAGTAAGTGATATGGGCGTTATTTCTGCAAATTTTATAAATAATATTCGTCCAGATTTTGGTATACCTGAAGAAAAATTTACTGCTTTATTTGATGTTCAAATTTTTTCTGTCAAGTATACTACTATTGATAATAATAATAATATAATTTACGCATCTGGCGCAGTTTATTTACCACTTACTTCTAATGAAACGCCCCTTTCTATTTTGAGTGGTCAACATGGATATACAATTAGAAAAATTGATGTTCCTTCAGTTACCCCTCTTTATGGTTATTTAGGTTTATTTGGTGCTAGCATAGGATATGCATCTGTTCAGTCAGATTATATTGGACTTGGGAGTTCAAATGTAAACTATGAATCAGTAAATATGCATCAAAATGGAAATGCTGTAGTTGATTTAATTTCAGGTTTCAAATATTATACTTGTGAAAATGATATTGAATTGAGTAACAAGGTTTTTTTACTTGGATATTCAAATGGTGGTTATAATTCTATGGCTGCTCATAAAATTTTAATTGATAATCCAAGAAGTTATGAAATTTCAGCAAGCGTTTTAATTGCTGGATACTATGATTTAAATATTGAAACGCTAGATATTCCTGATACGTTACCTATGCCATCTTGGGCGATTCATCCAATTTATATTTATGATAAATATTATAACCTGGAATTAATAGATAAAGTTATTAAATCACCCTATTTAGAAAAACTAGATAACTTATTCAAAGGAGACCTTGATGCAATTTCAATCAATAGTTCACTGACTACTAAAACAGAAGATTTATTTCAAGCCGAATTTTTAAATTCTTTTACTACTAGCAATGTTTTTAAAGAATATCGTCAAAAATTAGCAGATAATTCACTCCTTAATACGGTGCCAAAATCACCTATATTTTTTATACATAGTAAAGAAGATAATGTAGTTGATTACGAGCAAAGTGTAAATATGGCTGCAAGGATTAAGGCTGCAGGAGGAGAAGTTGAGCTTGTACTCTTAGAAAAAGGAGTTCATTCACCAATTGCTTATGCACCATCTGTTATTGAAGCAATAAATTGGCTTAAAAAATACGAGTAGAATTTTAATCTTATATTAGCATTTTTGACATTTTGGGCAAAAATGTGTACCTCTTTGACTGACAAAAATCTTATTTATAATCGTTTTACAATGAGGACAACCTTGATTTTGTTTACCAAAGACATTTAAATAATTTGAAAATTCACCTTTAGTTTTATTACCTGGTGAAAAATTAATAATTGTTGTGCCATTAAAATCTATTGATTTTTGTAATATTTCAGGGATTGTGTTTAATAATCTCTTTATTTTAACCCCGCTAATTTTATCGCTACGAGTAGTAGGGTGTATTCTGCATCTCCATAAAACTTCATCAACATATATATTACCCAAACCAGCAATAAACTTTTGATTTAAAAGCTTTGGTTTAATCATACCTTTACATTTTCTTAACTCAGTTTTTAAATATTTATAATTAAATGAAGAATCAAATGGTTCAGGACCTAGTTTATGATCAAGTATATTTAAATTATTAAAAAAATATATTCGACCAAATTTTCTGTAATCTTTAAAATAAACTTTTGATTTATTCTCTAAATAAATTAAGGCTGTAAAGTGTTTTGGATTATCGTTCATACTTCTTCCAACTTGTAGTTGCCCAGTCATACGAAGATGTATGCATAAGTGTCCATTCGGGACATTTAAGATTATATATTTACCACGTCTCCACACTTTAGTAATTTTTTTGTTAGAGAGATGTTTATTTAATTCATTAGGTGTGTGTGTTTCAAAAACTCTAGTGTAATCATTTAGATGTTCAATTTTTTCAATAGATTGGTTTAATAAAAAAGGTTTAAAATAATTAACCACTGATTGAACTTCTGGTAATTCAGGCATAAATATTTAAATTAATTATAAAAAAAAAGCTCCTTTTAAAGGAGCTTTTTTTATTTGAATAAGAAACTATATTTTCTTCTTTAATTTAACTTTCACAGAAGTAAAGCCTTTATCAAATGAAGCATCTGTAAAAAGTAATGATAATTTATCATCAGATTTTGTTGCTTTTTTAACACAATTATTACAACAGAAAGAAATGTTTGCACCATTTACTGCTACAATTTTATCAACTTTGGTTTTACCACCTGTCATTGGACAACTTGTTTGGGTGTACTGTTTGGTAGCTAGTAGCTGAAAATTAGCATTAGTTGAGAACTTTTTACTGTCTTCATCAAAATCCATTTTGCATCCACCACAACAAAAATATACTTCACCATCTTTGTATGAACTGCTTTCTTCTAGATCAATCTGATCACCAGAGACTACACATTTAACAACAGGTAATTTTTTTGAAACATTTTTTTGAGCAGAAACAAACGTAAATATCCCTAGTAAAATAAATAATGTTTTTTTCATATTAAATCCTTTTATTGACGAAATAAGCGTTATGAGCGCTTAATCATAGATAATTTTATTAAATTTATATAAAACAATCAACATTTAATTAATCATAAACGCTATACAAATCTAAGGTATTAAATAATTAAATAAATGTATTTTATTATTCGCAACATAAAACAACAGTTATAGATTGTGAAATGAAAAAAAATGTAATTCTCTTTTGTTTGTTATTTTATGTTGCTTGTTCGCCAAATATTAATATTGAACCAGATGCAAATTATATAGTACCTGCTGAGATGAACTATAGAAAGTATTTTAAAAACAATTATAATAGCTTAGATCCCTTAGAAGGTATTTGGGTTGAATATGTAGTAGGAACTCTATATGATGGTGGGAAAGTTGTAGAACGAAAAGAAATACCAAAACGTGCAAGATGGATTATCATTAAAAATGGTTCAAATTATAAAATTTTGAATGAGTATGGAGAACAAAACAAATATGAAGCTTTATTCAAGAAAAATAAAATTAAAGATTCTTATATATTTGATTGCTTATTCATTAAAACAAAAGATCATATTAAAGTAGAAGCTAAACTTATTGACGATAAAACAATTGAGATGGCCTATAATGCACCAAAAGGTATATTTCAAGAAAGTTACAAAGAGTTTATGCTAACGGATTTAGTTGATAATGAACAAAAAGAATTAGAGTTATTTTGGCAGTTTAGCTGGATTAAAACTTTTCCGCTTAATCTAAGTGAAAATTGAATATATATATAGATGGATATAATAAACATACATATAATATCTACTGCTATCCTTACCGGTGCAATATGGGTAATTCAATTAATTCATTATCCAGGTTTTGGTTACATTGAAAATAAACTATTCAAACCATTTATGGTTTTACATATTAGAGGAATAATGCTTTTTGTTTTTCCAATGATGCTTGTTGAAATATGTACAGGTACCTATTTATTATTTCAAGGGCATTTTTCTTCGCTATTTTTATATGCTATGATTTTTCTTTACTTAATTTGGCTTAGTACTGCTTTAATCTTTAGTGGGTATCATTCAAAGCTCAAAGATAATAAAGACGATAGAATTATAAATAACTTAGTAAAGTATAATTGGTTAAGAACTATTGGATGGTCATTTCGTTTAATTTTACTTTTTATGATTTAATTAATTTTTTTCTTCCTACAAAGTACAAGACTGTATAATAGAAAACCCCAAGACTAAGAATAAGTATTAAATAATCTGGCCATTCAGGCATTAATTGAGAGAAGTTTGATCCATTAGGTCTTGAATATGTAAACATATAATTAGTACCAATTATAGAATTAATTAAATGTACAAATATTAAAATAAAGGTAGTCATTAAAATCGAACTTAAATAATCACTTAATCTTGGTCTGAAACCCCAAAAAAGTGAGCGTAATCCAAAAAATAATAAAAGACCATGGTGACCGTAGTATCTTAAAAATAAATACCAAGCTTCAGTCCCAAACATTATAGTATTAATAAAAGCTGCTGTAGAACACCATATTCCAGCAAAATAAAACCAACCATTAATTTTTTCATGATTAAACAATAGATAGGTTAGCGCGCTAAGGCTGGTAATATATGAAAATTCTAAAGGTAAACTAGTTTTGTAGGACCAAGCGCCGTCATTTAAAACAGCTAATTGAAAAATAAGTTCTACTATTATAGGTAGGGATAAGAAAAAATAGAGAGAATTTTTGTTAAATGACCATTTATTAGCATACTGTAAATATAAAAGTGTAGAAACTATTGCTAAAGTGATGCCAGTTGCTAGAATATGTGGCTGTGGAAGTTCGATGAATACACTTATTATTTTATTCAAATACTAATTAGCTCTGATCCAATCAATTTCAAGTTCAAATGGACCGGTTTGTTTATCTGATAACATAATCCCAATTTCTTTAATTATAATTTCAGATAATAATGGCATATCATTTAAATAATAACCTCTATAAACAGGATAGAAATTATCAATTTTCATTTCTTTTTCAATCCATTCACCATCGATTGTATCAAAAGAATGTGTATATGAAGCCCAATTTGAAGTGTTACCTCTAACGCGAAAACTGTACTGTCGACCATCACCTTTAACTCTAATCGTTATAGATTTAACATCTGTTAAATCGGGCGGATAATATGCTCTAATTGATGAAAAACCACCATTGTTCTGTAGTGAAAGGTAACCATTAAAAATTCCATATAAATTATTTTTTAATTTGAGAGTTGCATCAGATCGTCCACCCATAACAGAATCATTTACTATTTTCCAGTTCAGAAGGTTTTTTGAATCAAAATCTTCCATTATAACTTCACCTTCAATAACTTTAGCCGAGCTATTTTCAACATTAGGGACATCACAACCAATCAAGAAAGCTAAGCAGTTTGCTACAAAAATATTTTTTTTCATTTGAATTCCTTTTAATTAAATAAGCGTTATGAGCGTTATTTATGTTGCAAAATTATTATTTTATTTATATTTTTGCAAGTCTTTTTTAATATTAGAAAGGTTTTTTATATGAAAAGAAGAGAGTTTCTTGGTGATGCCTGTAAGTTTGCTGTATTATGCTCTTCACCACTACTTTTGTCAACATTGCAATCTTGTGAAGATGTTGGTGATGAATCAGTTAACAATGATGACTTTATTGATATTAATAAGGACATCATAGAGTTTAATTTGAATCAAAGTCCTTTTGATAAATTAAAAGTAGTTGGTGGTTCTATAGCCACTCAAAGAAACGCTTTTGACTCGAATGGGATTCTTTTATTTAGACAATCTGAAGACATAATTTTAGCATTCAGTAGACGGTGCACGCATGCTGGAGTATCTCTCAATGCTTTTAGTAATGGATCTGCAAGATGTTCAAGCCATGGTTCAGAATTTAATCTATCAGGAGAACCAACAAAAGGTCCAGCAAGCTCAAACCTTATTCAATACATAGTTGAAATTTTAAATGATACAATTAAAGTATCTAAATCCTAAATTTATTTAATGACTCATTTAAAATTATTTCCTCTTAGTCTCGTTTCATTTCCTACAAAAATTGTACCACTACACATTTTTGAAGAACGTTATAAGAGTTTAATTTTGGATTGTTTAAATAATCAAAGTGAATTTGGTATTATTTATAAAAATGATAGTGGTTTAGCCAAATTTGGTTGTTCAATGAAAGTATTAGATGTAGTTAAAAAATATTCAGATGGTCGAATGGATGTAATAACAAAAGGTATAAATATTTTTAAACTTAATTCTCAATTGCTCGATGGTGAGTTATTGATTGGTCAAGTAAAATATAATGAAAGTGATATTGATATAAATCCAGATAAATTTGAAATATTAAAAGATAAATATTTAAAAATAATGTTAATGCTAGGAATAACTTCAAATTTAGATGGTCATTTAAAAAAGGTTATTTCTTTTGAATTACTTGAAGGTATTAGTCTACCATCAGAATTTGAGTTAATGCTTATTTCAACGGGTTCTGAGTTTAATCGTTTAAAAATACTTAATGAAATTTTTGATAAAATATTAAAAAATCAATTTCCAATTCCTGATGCTTCTCATTTTGAATCATAACTAAATTAAATATAGAAATTTTAATCAATTTTATAAACAACTGAAAGAGACCTATGGAACAATACTTATTAATCATTTTAAAAATTCTTGTAGCCAGTTCAATATTCTTTGTTTGGGTAATAAGATATAATAATATAATTGAAGAATTTAAAAAATATAATTATCCAGACTGGTTAAGAGATTCAGTAGGTATTCTAAAACTTTCTTTTGGTGTTATGCTACTATGGAATGATAATCTTATCATTTTATCTGGTGCAGCTGGTTTGGTTTTACTTATGTTAGCAGCAGTAGGTACCCATATAAAAATTAAGAATAATTTTAGTGATGCTGTACCTGCAATAATGCAAATTTTAATGAATGGATCAATCATTTATTTAACTTTGATTTAAAAAAGAACTTTAATTATGATTACTCTCTTATCACCTGCTAAGAAATTATCTAAAGATTGCTTCAGTCATGATTTTAATTCTAGTCAACCTGAATTCTTAAACCATTCAGAAAAACTGATCTCGATTCTTAAAAGTTTTGAGCCTCCAATTTTGATGGATGTAATGGGTATAAGTGAGAACCTATCTTTATTAAACTGGGAACGGTTTCAGAGTTGGCAGACACCATTCTTAAATATTAGTTCACGACAAGCAATTTTTACTTTCCAAGGGGATACTTATACTGGTCTAGATGCTGATTCATTAAGCGAAAAGCAAATATTATTTGCACAAGATCATTCACGTATTTTGTCAGGCCTGTATGGATTATTAAAGCCACTTGATTTGATTATGCCCTACCGTTTAGAAATGGGTACGAAATTAAAAAATGATATTGGAGAAAATCTGTATAAATTTTGGGGTAATGAATTATCAAAATCCTTAAGTATAGAATTAGAAAATCATAATGAAAAGTATATTATAAATTGTGCTTCAGTTGAATACTTTAAATCAGTTAACAATGAAGCATTAGTTGCTGAAATCATTACTCCCATTTTTAAAGAGATTAAGAATGGAAAAGTGCGAATTATTTCGATTTTTGCAAAAAAAGCACGTGGAATGATGGCACGATTTATTATTAAAAACCAGATTAATAACCCTAATGATATTATGGATTTTAATTATGGTGGTTATAGTTATGACAAAACCTTGTCGAGTTATAATTCACCAGTGTTTACTCGTATACAACCTTAAGCTTATTTAAAATTTGCTATTAAGCTTTTAGTATCTCCTATTACTTCCAAAGCACTATTTGAAGATATACCTTCGGCAATTGTTTTTCCTTGTTTTCTCAATTTAAACTTTATTTTTGCATCAAGGTATTCTGCTACTTTTTCTTCCATTTTAAGTTTGTCGGGCGCAAATAATATTCCGGTTTTCAAACCTTTGTTAAGTTCTATTTGAAGTTCAATGTTGTTTTGTTGAAAATGACAAGTAAATATTTCTCCATCATACTTTACTAAACTAACCTTGGATCCTCTATAAGGAGTAAACCTGTACAAAACATCATCTATTTGAAGACCAACTATGAAACCTGAAAACTCTGATTTTCGCCAAGGAATAGTTGCTAAAGACACTGAAAGGCTTATCCCTGGCACTTCAAAATGATTAGATTGAGCCCAAACCCAATTTTTAGGAAAATTTTCCCCCCAATCTTTTTCAATATAACCTCTGCCATTATCAAATATATATGAATGGTCGTTAATTTTAAGATTTCCTTTTAAAGTATGATCCATACTTAAAATTCCATGAAAACATTCCATCGTTGGTACATAAGCATACCAGCCCATACATCCAGGCTCTAAGATTGAGACTGGCCAAGGTTTTATATTTTTATTTTTAACGTGCCCATTTACTTCGATTGAACTAGTATTAATATTTAATTTAATTTCATTTAAGGAAAAAGTATTTGTGCCTAATCTCAGTTCATATTTATTTGGGTCACAAATAAATTCATCTGTAGAAAATGTTAAGTAATCTACTTTTCCATTTTCTCCATTATAAATCATAAGAAAAGCAGTCTCATAATCTACTGATCCGCTTCGATAAATTCCTGGGATTAAAACGATAGATCTTCCGTTTGTAGTTGTTATTTTGTGATACCACCCCTCAAAAAAAGGTTTTTTGTTTGACTCTCCATGGTATTGTTCTGGTTTTTTTATAAACATAAATAAAATTTTAATTAAAAGTTCTGAAAGAAAAGATTATCATTAAATATTAGCTTAAATTTAGCACTATGGTCGAGTCATTTGCTTTAATTCTTGCAGCTTTTTTAACCTCTATGTTATCTGCTATCATTGGGATGGGAGGGGGGATCACATTACTTGGAGTCATGGCAATAATAATGCCAGAAGGTTACCTTGTAATCGCATATCATGGAGTTATACAATTGGTTAGTAATGTTACTAGATTAACAGTTTATAGAGATCATATAGATACAAAGATAGTTAAAAAATACTTGTCTGGTATTATCCCAGGTTTAATTTTTTCAGCTATAATAATTTATTTTTTAATGCAATTTTATAAAGTTTCATCAGCTAATCAAATTCAAATAGATTATTTAAAACCATTCATTGGCATTTATATTATATGGTTTCTATATATACGTAAAAAAGGTAGAGCTGTATCAGAACATGCTTTTTTATGGATGGGTGGACTTAGTGGCTTAGCTACTGTTTTTGTGGGAGCTGCTGGTCCTTTAATTGCGCCTTTATTTATTAATTCAAATTTGAAAAAGCATTCAATAATTGCTACAAAGGCTGTATGTCAAGCCATTGGACATTTAGGTAAAATTCCGATTTTTATAATTTTATTTAATGTCAATTATATTACTGATTGGGAAATTATATTGCCTTTAGTTATTTCAGTTTACTTTGGTACTAAATTTGGAAAAAAAATGCTTGGGAAACTTCCAGAAGCGACATTTCAAACTCTTTTTAAATTTGCTCTTACCTTAATTGCAATTAGGTTAATAGCCGTTGAATTAATTAATTATTAGGAGAATAATCTTCAAAAATAATAATCTTTGGACTATTTTATTGTTTATAGTGGGATGTTCAAATAATCCTTCAGATAATCAACTTCTAGAAAAAATATTTAATTCAATGGGTAATGATTTTCCTGAAATTGTTTCTGAGCCTGAAAAGTATCGAATACAAATATTATATTCTCAAATTGATAGAGATACCAATCAAAAACCTAAATTTACCACATATAGATTTAGGACTGGTTCAAATAAATATTTTTATCCTGCTAGTACCGTAAAATTTCCTTCTGCGGTACTGGCTTTGGATAAACTTAAAATTTATTCTTCTCAAAATATTGATAAAAATACACATTTAACCATTGATGTTGGCTATGACGGAATGACTGAAGTTATCGAAGATACATCTTCAATTAATAAAAGAGCATCTATAGCACATTATATTAAAAAAATTTTATTAATCTCAGATGATGATGCTTTTAATCGTATTTATGAGTTTTTAGGTCAAGAATATCTTAATAAACGTATGTGGGGTATTGGTTATGATGACTTTAAAGTAAGTCATAGACTCTCTCTTCCTTTATCTATTGAAGAAAATCAATATACAAACTCATTTAATTTTTATGATAATTTAGGAAATAAGATATTGAATCAACCTATGCAACATTCAAAACTTGAATTTGAAATATCAACCAAGAAAAATTTCATTGGAAATGCATATCTTAAAAATGGTAAAAAAATTAATAACGCTATGGATTTTACTCAAAAAAATTTCTTTAAACTTTCTGATCAACATCATTTTCTTCAACAAGTAATTTTTCCTGAGACAATAATGAATGACGATCAAAAATTAAATTTAAGTAAGTCAGATTATAATTTTTTATATGAGTGGATGCAAAAATTACCTAGAGAAAGTATTTTTCCATCCTATAATGATTACTCAAAATATTATGACGGGTACTGTAAATTTTTTATTTATGGTGATTCAAAAGAAAAAATACCTGACAATATAAAAATTTTTAATAGTGTAGGATGGGCATATGGTTTTTTGATTGATAATGCTTATATAATCGATACAGTAAATGACATTGAATTCTTTCTTTCTGCAGTTATTTACGTTAATAAAAATGAAATTTTAAACGATGATCAATATCAATATTATGAGTTAGGTCTTCCATTTTTAGCTAAGCTTGGTAAAACTATATATGATTATGAATTAAAAAGAGAAATAGTAGTTAGTCCTGACTTTTCTAGATATTCAACCAAATATTAGAATATCGTTTATTTGACTATTTAGATTCATTATTTCATTTATAATTACGAAGTTCCCAAGCTTTATTTGAAGTGAAAATCACTGATTGAAAGATAATGATTTATGAGAAAAAATAATTTTAGAAACATTGCTATTATTGCACATGTTGATCACGGCAAAACAACACTTGTGGATGGACTACTAAGTCAATCTGGGACTTTTAAGGCTCATCAAGAAGTTGAAAGTCGTATAATGGACTCTATGGACCTTGAAAAAGAGCGTGGGATAACAATTACAGCCAAGAATACAGCTATAGATTATGAAGGTGTTAAAATTAACATCATGGATACACCAGGACATGCTGATTTTGGGGGTGAAGTAGAGCGAAGTCTAAATTTAGTTGATGGAGCTTTATTGTTAGTTGATGCGAGTGAAGGGCCCTTACCTCAAACTAGATTTGTACTAAAAAAGACCTTAGAAAAAAACTTACCTGTTATTCTTATAATAAATAAAATTGATCGATCTGATGCGCGCATAGATGAAGTTGTTAATGAAGTGTATGATTTATTCATTGATCTTGATGCAAATGATGATCAAATAGATTTTCCAATACTTTATACTATCGCTAAAGACGGTATCGCCCATAAAGATTTAAATGATGATTCAACATCACTTAAACCTTTGTTTGATTCTATCTTAAATAACATTGAAGGTCCTATAGCGGATGATAACCAAACACCTCAATTTTTGATTACAAATTTAGATTATGATTCTTATGTTGGGCAGGTGGCGATAGGAAGATTAAATCATGGCACTTTATCAATGAATCAATCTTATTCGCTTTGTGGTGAAGATGGAATTCGTAATAATCAAAAATTTTCTGCACTTTATACTTTTAAAGGTCTTGATAAAATTCAAGTTGAGAAACTAGAAGCGGGTGATATTATTGCTGTTGCGGGTATTGATAATGTTACAATTGGTGATACTATCTCTTCAAATGAAGACCCTAAGCCATTACCACGCATCTTAATTGATGAACCAACTGTTTCAATGTTATTTTATGTAAATAATGGACCTTTTGCTGGTAAAGAAGGGAAATATCTTACTTCTAGAAATATTAGTGAACGTTTAGATAGAGAAATATTAGGCAATGTTTCTTTACAAGTTCATAAAACAGAACGTACAGATGTTTTTGAAGTTCGTGGAAGAGGAGAACTTCAAATGGCTGTATTAATTGAAACCATGAGAAGAGAAGGCTATGAGTTTATGGTTTCAAAGCCTCGTGTTATTACGCATGAAAAAGATGGCAAAACAATGGAACCAATGGAAAAAGTTTTTATTGATATACCAGAAGATAAAGTTGGTGTAATAACAGAAAAGTTGTCAATACGTAAAGGAAGAATGGAAAATTTAGTAAACCATGGGCATGGAAGAGTTTCTTTGGACTTTATTATACCATCAAGAGGTCTAATTGGTTTTAGAAGTCAATTTTTAACTGATACTCAAGGTGCCGGTATAATGAACAAACTTTTCGATGGTTATGCACCCTGGTTCGGGCTAATTCCTCAACGAATAAGTGGCGCAATCATTTCTGATCGAAAAGGAAAAGTAACTACTTATGCCTGTTTAGGAATGGTTGATAGAGGCGAGTTATTTATTGAGGTTGGTACAGAAGTCTATGATGGAATGGTAATTGGGGAAAGAAATAGAACTGAAGACCTTTCTGTGAATATTACAAGAGAGAAAAAGCTTACAAATATGAGAGCAGCTTCTTCAGATTCAACTGTTGTATTGCGGCCTGCAAAAAAATTATCTTTAGATCAATCTTTAGAATTTATTGCAGAAGATGAATTAGTTGAAGTTACACCAGAATCAATACGTTTACGTAAAATGGAATTAGATGCTAATAAAAGAGCTTCAGATAATAGGAAAGCAAAGTATTCTAGTTAATTCTTTTTGACTTAAGTAATTGTCCATTATCTTCAAGCATGAGGAAGTGGGTAAAATAATTCAATTCGTACTTTTCATCGTATCTTTAAATTTTAATACTAATGCCTAGTATTAAAATATATATATTAAATACAGTAATAATAGTATTTACAATTATACTATATTCATGCGATAATTCATATAAACCCCCTAATATCATTTATATATTAGCAGATGATTTAGGGTATGGTGAGCTAGGAGTTTATGGCCAAAAGATTATAGAAACTCCAAATATAGATAAATTAGCAAATAATGGGATGATTTTTACTGATCACTATTCTGGATCGCCAGTTTGTGCCCCATCACGTTCTGTGTTCATTACTGGTCAACATACAGGTCATACACCTATTAGGGGGAATGACGAATGGACTGAAAGAGGTGATACTTGGAATTATCAAGCCATGTTTGATAACCCTTCTTTAGAAGGTCAAAGACCAATTCCTAAAAATACAATAACCATAGCAGAGGTACTAAAGTCAGCTGGTTATGTAACAGGTATGGTTGGGAAGTGGGGTCTTGGAGCTCCAAATACAGAAGGAACACCTAATAAGCAGGGTTTTAACTTCTTTTATGGTTATAACTGTCAACGCCAAGCGCATACACTTTTTCCTATGCATTTATGGAGAAATGAAGAAAGAGTTATACTTAATAATAAGAATATTCCTCCTCATGCAAATCTAAAAGAAGGCTTAAACCCCAGCGATGAATCAAGTTACGTTGATTTTCACTTGAATGATTATGCACCAGAGTTAATGCATAATGAGGCTTTAAATTTTATTGAAGATAATAAAGAAAGTCCATTTTTTCTTTATTATGCATCACCTCTTCCGCATGTTCCTCTTCAAGCACCCAAAGAATGGATTAATTACTATAAAAGAAAAATAGGAGATGAAGAACCTTATACTGGAAAATCATATTTTCCTAATCACTCTCCAAGAGCTACTTACGCAGCAATGATTTCATACTTAGATGAACAAGTTGGTGATTTAATAAAAAAATTAAAAGATATTAATCAACTAGATAATACGTTGATCATTTTTACAAGTGATAATGGTCCTACTTACACAGGAGGAGCAGATACTCAATATTTTGATAGTGCGAATCCTTTTAAAACTGAACTTGGTTGGGCAAAAGGTTTTGTTAACGAAGGAGGTATAAGAGTTCCGATGATTGCAAGTTGGCCAACAATGATAAAAGCAGGTTCAAAATCAAATCAAATTTCTGCCTTTCAAGATATGATACCAACTTTTTGCGATATTATCGGTATTGATATTCCTGCAAATATGGATGGAATTAGTATAAAGCCTACCTTATTAGGTAATCTTCAAAAAGTTAAACACAACTACCTTTATTGGGAGTTTCCGGCCTATAAAGGTCAGCAGGCGGTAAGAATGGGAAAGTGGAAAGGAATAAGAAAGAATATTTTTGAAGGTAATATGTCAATCGAACTCTATGATTTAAGCATAGATAAATTAGAACAGAATGACCTTGCTATGACTTATCCTAAAATTGTTGAAAAAATTTCAAATATTATGATTGAATCTCACTCTCCATCTCCTTTATTACGATTTAAGTTTCCCCAGTTAGGAGATTAGCATGAAAAAATGGACTTCATATAGATCAGATTTGCAAAATGAAAATTTTGATGTTATCATAATTGGCTCGGGGATGAGCGGTTTAACAACGGCTGCATTACTTGCACAAAATAATTTTAAAGTATTAGTCCTTGAGAAACATTTTAAAGTAGGGGGCTTTACACATACTTTTAAAAGAAAGCAATATGAATGGGATGTAGGTATTCACTATATAGGCGAGGTTCATAATAAAAAATCGCACACACGTAAATTATTTGATAAAATAACTGGCGGAAATCTTGAATGGGCTAAGATGGATCAAAACTATGACCGTATAATTTTCCCTGATAAATCATATGACTTTATTGCTCCAAAAGAAAATTTTATAAAAAAAATGTCAGAATATTTTCCAGAAGAAAAATTAGCTATTACTAATTACATAAGTCTTTTAGGTGAACAATCAAAAAATGGTAAAAAATTCTTTGCAAGTAAACTCGTGCCTAAATGGTTATATCCAATTATTGGTAAAAAAATGACAGAATCTTTTTTTAAAAATTCAGACAAAACAACGAATGAAGTTCTAGATGAAGTAATTAATAATAAAAAACTTCAAAGTGTCCTTTCTGGCCAATGGGGTGATTATGGCCTTCCTCCCAAACGAAGTAGTTTTGCTATGCATGCAATGGTAGCACGGCACTATTTAGATGGTGCAAATTATCCTGTTGGAGGCTCACGAATGATTGCTGAGTACACCACAGACTTCATAGAATCTTTAGGAGGGAAAGTAGTTGTTAATGCTGATGTAAATGAGATTATTGTTAAAAGAAACAAGGCCATAGGGGTTAGGCTTAAAAATGGTGATGAACTAATGACAAAAAAAGTGGTAAGTAGCGCAGGATTAGTTAATACAATCAACACTTTTTTAAGAAATTATTCAAAGAATGATAAACTAATATCACAATTAAATAGAGTTAAACCAACAGAGAGTTACCTTTGTCTTTACATTGGTCTAAATAAAACCGCAGAAGAATTAAATCTTAAAACAACAAATCTTTGGATTTACCCTGGTTATGACCATGACCAAAATGTTATTAATTATCAATCTAATCCCAATGGTGATTTTCCTGTAGTATATGTATCATTTCCATCAGCTAAAGACCCGGCATGGAATAAAAACTATCCAGGTTGTGCAACCATGGAAGCTATAACTCTTGGTAGATGGGATTGGTATAAAGAATGGGAAAAAAAGCCATGGAAAAAACGTGGTGAATCATATGAAAAATTCAAAGAAAAAATGGCTAAAAAAATATTAGAAGTTGTTTACAAGCATGTGCCAGAAATTAAAAAGGCTATGGATTATTACGAACTATCAACACCTTTATCGGTTAGAGACATGGCTCATTATCCAAAAGGAGAAATGTATGGATTAGACCATTCTTCGGAAAGATTTAGACAGGATTGGATAAGACCAAAATCTAAAGTTAAAAATTTATTTTTAACAGGTCAAGATATTACAACGGTGGGTCTTACAAGTGCACTTTTTTCAGGATTATTAACGGCATCATCTATTGTCAAAAAAAACCTGATGAAGAGCCTCTAATTTTATTTTTGTCAAGTATTTTACTTTAATAATTTCTTACATAAGATTTTTTAGGAGCATTAATGTATAAATTAATATTTACTACTTTTTTAATTATTTCATCACTTTATAGTGAGACAATTAAATCTCCAGCTGCTTTTCTTGGTTATGAACTTGGAGAAAATTTTACTTTCCATCATAAAGTTGCATCATATTTTGAACATGTTTCAAATGCTTCATCAAATGTAAAATTGATTCCTTATGGTAAGACATATGAAGGACGTCCTTTATTAGTAGCTGTAATCTCAAGTGAAGAAAACATGGATATGATTGAAGATATTCGCATGGATAACTTGAAAAGAGCAGGTGTTGTAAAAGGTCAAATATCTAATAGAAAAGTAGGTATTGTCTGGCTAAGCTATAATGTCCACGGAAATGAAGCAAATTCAACAGAAGCTGCTATGAAAACACTTTATACTTTAGCTGATAAAAATAATAAAAAAACTCAAGATTGGCTAAATAATACAGTTGTAATTATAGATCCATGTATTAATCCGGATGGTAGAGACAGATATACAAATTGGTTTAGGATGACAGCTAATAGGTGGCCAGATGCAGATCCATTATCCATAGAGCATATGGAGCCTTGGCCTGGTGGTAGAACTAATCATTACTATTTTGATTTAAATAGAGATTGGGCCTGGCAAACACAAATTGAATCTCAATCTAGAATTAAATTATATAATAAATGGCTTCCTCAGATACATGTAGATTTTCATGAGCAGGGTGTAAATAGTCCATATTTTTTTGCTCCAGCAGCTGAACCTTTCCATGAGTATATAACAGATTGGCAAAGAGAATTACAAACAATGATTGGAAAAAATCATTCAAAATATTTTGATAAAAACAGTTGGCTTTACTTTACTAAAGAGGTCTTTGATCTCCTTTATCCGAGCTATGGCGATACTTACCCTACTTACAATGGGGCGATTGGAATGACATATGAACAAGCTGGTCATAGCAGAGGGGGGTTAGCTGTTGAAACTGAAGATGGTGATACACTAACATTAAATGATCGATTAACACACCATTACACAACAGGGTTATCTACCATTGAAGTAGCATCTAATAATGTTGATAAAATATTATTAGAATTTTCAAAATTTTTTGAAGAAGGTAAGAAGAATCCACCAGGTAAATACTCAGCGTATATTATTTCTAAAAATAATAATAAAGATAAAATAAAAGATCTTCAAAATTGGCTTGATAATAATGGTATTGAACATGGTTTGGTAAGCACTTCTAAATCCATTAAAGGCTTTGGCTACCTTAAAGGTAAAACTGAACAGTTAAAAGTAGCTAAAGGTGATATTATTATCTCGGCAAAACAGGCTAAATCAGTATTAGTCCAAATTCTTTTTGAGCCTAAAACCACCTTAAGAGATTCATTGACCTATGATATTACCGCATGGTCAATACCCTATGTTTTTGGTCTAGAAACATATGCAGTAAAAAGTGATATTAAATTTTCTAAAGCACGATATTTTTCTCCTAGAAATGAAATTACTGATCAATCCCCTTACGCTTATCTACTTCCATGGAAAGGTATTAATGATGTCAGGTTTCTTGCTAATTTATTTAAAAATGATATTGTTTCCAGAGTTTCTGAAGAACCATTTAGTATAGAAGGTCGTAAATATGATAGAGGGACTTTAGTGATTACGAGAAAAGGGAATGAGAAACATGGTCTTAAATTTGATGAAATCATCAAAAAAGCTGGTGAAGAATTTGATCGGTCATTAATGCCTGTTAATACTGGATTAGTTACAAGAGGAAAAGATTTCGGTTCTTCTTCAATGCGTATAGTAAAAAAACCAAAAATTGGATTAGTTTCAGGAAAAGGAGTTAATAGTTCACGTTATGGTGAGGTTTGGCATTTTTTTGAAAGACAAATAGAATTTCCGGTCACTGTTTTAAGAAGTGATTATTTTTCACAAATTCCTAAACATAATTTTGATATTTTAATTTTACCTGGTGGAAGACATGATTATTTAGATCAAGAATCCTTAATTGAATTAAAAAATTGGGTACGTTTGGGAGGTAAACTTATAGTCATGGAATCTTCGCTAGATAAGTTTGTTGACCAAAAAGGGTATGGTCTTAAAAAATTTGCTACTGATGATGAAAAAAAATCATTAGAAAAAAGAAATAAAGAAAGAGAGTTATCTGAAAGGTTACGATTTTATAAAGATCGTCAAAGGTCAGAAATGAGTCAGAATGCTTATGGATCTATTGTGAAAGTTAATATGGATAAAAGCCACCCCTTAGCTTTTGGTTATGATGATGAATATTTTACTCTGAAACTTCGAAATAGTAGATATGCTTATTTGCATAAGGGTTGGAATGTCGGTACGGTTAATGATTCAACTGCAATAATTAGTGGTTTTGTTGGATTTAAGGCACAAGAAAGTTTTCGTGAGTCCATGGTTTTTGGGGTAGAAGAAATGGGGCGAGGTAGTATAGTTTATATGGTGGATAACCCGCTCTTTAGAGGTTTTTGGTATAATGGAAAACTTCTCTTTAGTAATGCTGTTTTTATTGTAGGAAATTGAATGAAAAAATTATTACCATTTCTATTTATTATTCTTTTTAGTTGTGATAAAGAGAGCCTTTGGCTTAAAACTGTAGATGCGTCAGGTCTAATTGAACAGATTAATAAACATAAAGGGAGTGAAGCAGTATTAATCAATTTTTGGGCTACTTATTGTGCGCCATGTATTGAAGAATTTCCAATGATTGTAGATTTATCTAATAAATATAAAGATAAAGGTATGAAAGTTTACTTTGTAAGTGCTGATTGGTTAGATAGAGAAAAAGAAGTTTTAGATTTTTTAGAAAGTAAAGGTGTTGAGGGTCTTTCTTTTATGAAAGAGGAAGGCAATGATAATAACTTTATCAATGAAATAAGTAGAGAATGGTCTGGGGCATTACCTTTTACTATAGTGTATGATAAAAATGGAAACTTATCAGATTTTTGGGAAATGGAAAAAAATAAAAACCGATTTGAAAAAGCAATAATTAAGGCATTAAAATCATGAATTTTGAAAAATTTCAATTAGAAAGACAGCAGTCCACATGGGAAAATAAAGTTGATTATAACCTTTCTGAGAGTGGAGTGCACCCAGGTACTTTTAATACTTTGTTTGAACCTGAATTTATTGAGCAAATTTCAAATACTGAATTAACATATGGTTTTACAGAAGGATCCGATGAATTGCGTCAATCCATTTCAAGTATTTACAAAGGAGCAGTACCAGATAATGTTCAAGCTTTTAATGGTTCCGCAGAAGCAAATATGGTAGCAATAATGTCTTTACTTAAATCTGGTGATGAGATGATTTATATGGTTCCTAATTATTTGCAAATCTATGGATTTGCACGAGGATTAGGAGTAAATGTTAAAACTTTTTCTTTAAAAGAGTCTTTAAACTGGCAACCAGATCTTGATGAACTAAAATCTCTAGTAACCAATAAAACAAAAATGATTTGCATTTGTAATCCAAACAATCCGACAGGGTCAGTTTTGCCAAAAGAAACAGTTTTTGCAATTGGTGAAATAGCTAAAGAAGTAAATGCTTGGATTTTATGTGATGAAGTTTACCGTGGTGCAGAACTCAATCGCACGGAATGCACTTCATTTTGGGATATAAATTATTCTAAAACGATAGTTAATTGTGGTTTGTCAAAAGCGTATGGTCTTCCAGGCTTACGTCTTGGGTGGTCTTTATCTAATAAAGAGTATATTCAAGAATGTTGGGCTACGCATGACTATACTACAATAGCTATTGGCCGCTTAAGCGATTTAATTGGAGCTCATGTATTACATCCTGACAATAGAATGGTTACATTGAACAGAACACGAGATGCATTAACACAAAATTTAAATCTTTTTCAAAAGTGGGTAAGTCATTTTGATCATCAAATCAGTTTTATTCCTCCTTCAGCTGGAGCGATGGCATTTGTTAAATATAACTGGAATATGAATTCTACACTATTAGTTGAAAAAGTTCGAGAGGAAGCGAGTGTAATGTTGGTTGCAGGAGATTGGTATGGGATGGATCAATATCTTAGATTTGGTTATGGTGCCAAATCCAGCGATTTAGAGGCTGCCTTGGATCGCATAACCCCAATTTTAAAAACTTTATGATTTCATTTCCAAAAGATGTAGAAAATTCTTTTCAACGATCTAAGTCTTATATCAGAAATACACCACTTGAGCATTCTCCTTACTTGAGTCAAATGATAAATGGTAATGTCTTTCTAAAACTTGATAACGTACAAAAAACGGGTTCTTTCAAATTCCGTGGTGCGGTAAGTAAAATGACATCACTAAACGAAGAGGAAATTGCCAGTGGCGTTGTTACTGCATCAACTGGAAATCATGGAGCTGCATGTTCACTAGCAATGTCATTACTTAATATAAAAGGGAAAATTGTTGTTCCTGAGAATGTTCAAAAAAATAAAGTTGAAAATATTATTAACTTTGGAGGTGAGGTTGAATATTTTGGTAATGACTGTATTAATGCTGAAGAGCATGCCCAAAAAATTTCTACAAAAACCGGTGCCACATATATTTCCCCTTATAATGACCCTACTATTGTTACAGGACAAGGGACTCTTGGTTTAGAAATTTTCAATGAGCTTAATACTATTGACTCAGTTTTTATATCTGTTGGAGGAGGAGGTTTGATTTCTGGCGTTGGAGGATATTTAAAATCAATGAAAAAAAATATTAGTATGTTTGGAGTTTCTCCAGAAAACTCATGTGTGATGTATGAATCTTTAAAAGCAGGTAAGCAATTAGATTTACCATCTGAAGAAACGCTTTCTGATGGAACAGCAGGTGGCGTAGAAATTGGCTCCATAACCTTTAAATTATGCCAAGAGATTATTGATGAATTTATTCTTGTAAATGAGAGTGAAATTGCAGCTGGTATCAGAATTGGAATAAAAAAGCATCATCAATTAATTGAAGGGGCAGCTGGAACTGCCATAGCAGGTTTTTTAAAAAAGAAAGTAGATTTAAAAGGGCAAACAGTAGTTATTGTTATGTGTGGGGGAAATATTAGTGCAGAAGTTTTAAAATCTATCTTATAATGCGTATTTATTCTTTAGAAGAAATCAAAAATGTTTTAACTAAAATTAATTTAGTACAGGAAATTGAAGATGGCTTTGTAGCTTATTCAAAAGGAGAAGTTGTTGTTCCTCCAGTTGGTGAGCTACACTTTGAATCTCCACCTGGTGATGTTCATATTAAGTACGGATATATAAAGAATGATAATGTTTACGTAATTAAAATTGCATCAGGTTTTTTTAAAAATTATAATTTAGGTTTACCAAATGGTTACGGGATGATGCTTATATATGATCAAAAGACAGGAAAGCCTAAAGCAATTTTAAATGATGAATCTTTCCTTACTGATGTTCGAACTGCTGTAGCTGGAGCCATTTCTGCTAAATATTTAGCTCCGAGCAAGGTAACTCACATAGGTATTATTGGTGCGGGTGTACAAGCTCGAATGCAATTAAAGTATTTAAATGGTATAATTGATTGTAAGTCAGTAATTGTTTGGGGTAGAAATGAAGATTCTTTAAAAAAATATAAAAATGATTTTTCTAAAAGTAATTATGATATAAAAATAACTAGAGATATTGATAAAATTATTGAAAGATGCCAGTTGATAGTTACTTGTACTCCTAGTGAACAACCAATTATAAAAAATATTAATCCAGGAACTCATATTACAGCAATGGGTTCAGATACCCTTACAAAACAAGAGTTAGCATCCACAATTCTTTCTCGAGCTGATATTGTAGTTGCAGACAGTCGTTCTCAATGTGAGCATAGAGGCGAAATACATCAAGCTATTAAAGATGGATTTTCTATGAAAGATGTGGTAGAAATTGGTGAGATAATTCAAGGGAATGCAAAGAAAAGGCAAAATGATAAGCAAATCACTATCGCAGATCATACAGGAGTGGCAGTACAAGATATTCAAATTTCAAAAGCTGTTCTTAAATATTTAAATTAGACGTAATTTTAAGTTACTTAAGTAAGGAGCTCAATTATGAAGAAAATAATAAATAAGTTATCATTAACTTTATTTCTGTCAACAATTTTTGCTGGTGAACTTGAACTTGGGTCAAGTATCCCATTAGCTGATATTAAAATGATGGATATTAGTGGTAAGATGATTTCTTTGAATGATGTAAAAATGGAAAATGGTTTATTGGTGAATTTTTCTTGCAATACCTGTCCTTGGGTTGTTGCATGGCAAAATCGATATAATGCCTTAGCTGAAGAAAGCAATGAAAATAAGATTGGCTTCATTACTGTTAATCCAAATACTCGTATTCGTGATAGAGGAGAAGGTTTATCTGATATGCGTGAATTTTCTAAAAAATATGAACATGATTTTCTTTATGCACTAGATAAAGAAGCCAAGTTAGCAACAGCATTTGGAGCTACAAAAACACCTCATATATATCTCTTCAATGGAGAAGGTAAATTAGTATATCGAGGAGCTATAGATGATAATGCTAGAAAACCAAAAAAAGTAAAAAATAATTATCTTTCCAATGCAATTAAAGCTGTAGCGAATGGAAAAAATATTGATTTAGCAGAAACTAAAGCTTTGGGTTGTGCAATTAAATTTGCTAAAAAATAGTTTAACTAAAAATATTTACAAGCATTTAGTCTAATTGAATGACCCTCATGATAATCAAGTAAAAATTAACTTAATACATTCTTTTTGATATAATTTCCTTAGCTTATTCTTAAGTTTCTATAATGAATCCTCGAAAAATTACCTTATTCATTTGTGCTTTAGTATCATTTGCCTTCTCACAAGATTTAATTATCGATCTTAAAACTTTCCCTCGTCCAACAATGGTTGCAAATAGATTAAAAGGCGATATAATTATTGATGGATTTATAAATGAAACAGAATGGATGTTAGCAGATTCTATTTCTGATTTTTATCAATCACAACCAATTCCTGGTGCAAAACCAACAGAAAAAACAGTTGTGAGGGTGTTGTATGACTCTGAATTTTTATATATTTCTGCTATTCTATATGATTCTAGCCCTGAAAAAATTATTATTGAAAGTCTTGAACAAGATTTTGACTCTCAAGATAACGATGCATTTGCTATAATGCTAGATACTTTCAATGATAATAAAAGTGGTTATGCTTTTCTTTTTAATCCAGCAGGCGCAATTAAAGATATGTATATAAATAACGATGGAACAAATATAAATCGTGCTTGGGAAGGTATTGTAAATACAAAAACATCAATTCAAAAACATGGTTGGGAAATTGAACTTGCATTTCCCTTAACTAGTTTAAGGTTTAATCCAAGTGATGGCAATCAGGATTGGGGAATTAATTTTCTACGAAGAGTAAGAAGAAAAGGAGAAGATGTTTATTGGAGTCCAATTGAGCCATATGAAAAACTATTAACTGTTTCAAAAGCGGGCACTTTAGAAGGCTTAGTTGATATTAGACCTGGAAGAAATTTGCAAATTAAACCATTCCTAGTTGGGAATAAAATTAATGCGGATGAAAGTTCTAATAATTCTGATACTGGCCTAGATATAAAATTTAGTGTTACTCCAAGCCTCACATTAGATCTTACATATAATACAGATTTCTCACAGGTAGATTCAGATGAAGAGAAAGTTAACCTGACTAGGTTTCCATTATTTTTTCCAGAAAAGAGAGATTTTTTTCTTGAGAATGCAAGTTTATTTGAATTTGGTGATATTTCTAATTATTTATATAGAATGAAACCAAATAAATATGGACGTTCTTTTACAATGTTCCACAGTAGAAGAATTGGTCTTGAAGATGGTATGCAGATTCCCATTTCGGGAGGTGGTCGATTGAGTGGGAAAATTGGAAACTTTGATTTAGGTCTATTAAATATGTCATCGGAATCTAAAGGTGATGTTCCAGGAACCAATTATAATGTTGCTAGAGTAAAAAGTAATTTTTTTAAAAAATCAAACTTTGGTGCCATTTTTATTAATAGAAACTCTATGAGTACACTTCGAGATCATGAATCCATGGGAGTGGATTTAAATCTTAATATAGATAAACTTTTGATTTATTCTTATTTAGCTAAAACGGATAATCCTGGTGTCTCTGATAATAATTTAGCAGGTCGGATTGCAGTTGCTTGGAGAAATAATAAGTGGGATTTAGCAGCGTATTATAAAAAAGTAGATGAAAACTTTGAACCTACTGTAGGATTTATTCAAAGATCTAATGTTTCTGAGACCTTTGTGACCGTTGGTAGGCATAAACGCTTTACATCTGGAAAAGTATTATCCCTTAATCCATATTTTTTTATAAATCAGTTTGATAATTTAAATGGCTATATTGAATCTCGAGCATTAAAAGCTGGACTAGATGTTCAATTTATGAATAGATCTATGATTTTTGCAGGACTTACGCAGACTGAAGAAGTTATTAAAGAATCTTTTGACCTTTATGGGGCTGAAGTTCCAATTGGTAAATATAAATTCAATAATCTGAATATTTCTTATAGGGGTGATAGAACTAAAAATATTTCGTTGAATGCAAATGCTAGTATTGGTGAATATTTTAATGGGACAAGAAATTCATATGGAGTTTCTGCTACTTTTAAACCAGGATATAAATTTAGTGTAAATATGGGATTAGATAAGAACCTTGTTACTTTTCCAGGTATTTCTGTAAATGCTGATATTTATACACTAAAAATTAAGTATAATCATTCTGTGAAGCTTTTTAACACTTTATATTTTCAATACAATGGTGCTGAAGAAAAACTGGTTACAAATTTTAGAATGAACTTAATTCATGCTCCCTTAAGTGATTTATTTTTAGTTTATTCGAATGTTTCAGACTTAAATAGCAATGAAAAAGATACAGGGATGATCGCACTAAAATTCACCAAATTATTTTCTTTATAATCTCTAATTTTTTTTTAGTAAGAATTTTATTATTGATTTATATATTACTATAAATTTCATTTAGCTCTTATAAAAATGGAATTTTTACCATAAAATACGGATATGCATTTAATAATTTTTTACATAAAACTTTAACTTAAGGTATCATAATATGAAAATATCATTATTTATAGTCAGTTTAAGTTTATTAATAAGCTGTAGTAGTGATAAGACAACAGCAGACCTTAAACTTGATACTATGCAATGCCTTATGTGCTCTATTAACGTAGAAGAAGCTATTGTTGATTTGGATGGTGTGAAAAAAATTGAAGTTGATCTAAAATCAAAATCAGGCAAAGTTACTTATAAGGCATCATTGATAGATTTGAATACTATTGAGAATGCTATTACTTCAATAGGATATAATGTGAACGGTAAAGTTGCAGATCCAGTTGCATACCAAAAATTAGAGATATGTTGTAAAAAACCAGAAGATGTCGATTTAGATTGAAAAAAATTATATTTTTCTCTTTTCTTATTATAAGTTGTAGCTCAAAAGATTTTCAACTACCCTCAGTAAAACAACATAGTCGTTATCCTCGTTTAAGTCCAACAAAAAATAATGGCATGCTAATGTCTTGGTTCGAAAAGATAGATTCTTTGAAGTGGTCAATTAATTGGTCTGAGTTCTCAAATGGGGAATGGTCACAGAACCAAATTATCTCAGAAGGTGAAAATTACTTTGTGAATTGGGCTGATTTCCCATCTATTTACCATTTTGGAGGTGATACTATCTCAGCTCATTGGCTACAAAAATCAGGAAGCGGAACTTTTGATTATGATGTAACTGTTGTGCGATCTATCGATAGAGGTAACACTTGGTCTAAACCTCAAGTCCCTCATAGAGATGGTGTAAAAGGAGAACACGGTTTTGTATCTTTTTTTCGCGATATGAATAACGACCTTGGGCTAGTCTGGCTAGATGGTCGCAATATGAAACCAAGCCATGATGGTCATGGGTATGGCGCCATGAATCTTTACCAGACCACTTATAATGATGGTGGTAAATTCAACTTGGAAATACAGATTGATGATAAAATTTGCGAGTGCTGCCCCACTTCAGCTGTGAGAACGGAAAATGCATTAATTCTGGCCTATCGTGATCGATCTGATAAAGAGATTAGAAATATTAATATTATTAGATATGCCAATGACACTTGGTATGAGCCCTATCCTGTAAATAAAGATGGCTGGAAGATTGCAGGATGTCCAGTAAATGGTCCGATGCTTGCATCTCATAAAAATAAAGTGGCTATTGCCTGGTATACATCTCCTGAAGCAACACCGATGGTTAATGTGGCCTTTTCATTCAATGAAGGTGAATCCTTTGAAATGCCTTTAAGAGTTGATCAATCCCAGCCCATTGGTCGAGTTGATTTAATATGGTTAAATGAAAATGAGGTGGTGGTCAGTTGGATTGAAATGGCTGAAGAAACCACTAATATTGTTTCGACAATTGTTTCCATGGATGGCGTAGTTCAACAAGCGCGGATTATTTCAGAGATTGAACCAGGTCGAGTTTCTGGGTATCCTCAAATGGAAATAGTTGATGATCAATTATTTTTTGCTTGGACTGAATCTGGGGATGAGGGTGGTATTAAATCAAAATGGGTTTCTGTGTCTGATTTTCGTTAAAATAGACCTTCCTTTAAAGTTTGTATGTTGTAAATTCTTATAACTATCATGCGTTTGATTTACCTCTGGACAACACGATTAATTCTAACTATTTCTCTGGCAGGGATATTACCATTACCCAATCAGTCTGCCATTGTTCAAGCCCAATCAAAGAAAAAAAACCCTGCTCAAGCCTCAAAGTACGCTAAAAGAGCCAACTCAAAAGCAAAGAAAAAAGATTATCGTGGAGCTCTTTCTGACTATAAAAGAGCATATAGACTAAATCCTACCTCAAGTTATAAAAAGAGAGTCCAACAATTAACCTCTCTTGCGAAAAAGCAAAGCGGAAGTAAAAAATCTTCAAGGAAACCTTCAAAAAAACAAATTGCCCAAGCTTCAGCTTATAGTAAACGCGGTAATTCTAAAGCAAAGAAAAAGAATTATGCAGGAGCTCTAAAAGATTTTCAAAAAGCTCTTAGTTTAAACTCATCTGCTTCAAATAAGAAGAAGGTACAACAATTACAATCAATTTTGAGAAAAAGGGGCACAAATGTTGCTTCAAATCCTACTAGAGCAAAAGTTCCTAGATTGTCAAATATTCCTAGAATTAGTCCTGTAAAATATGCAAACGATATTTATAATATAGCTGAAGGTTTTGAACTGAGTTCAAGAAATTTAGCTAAAGCAACAAGCTTCATTGATAATAAGAATTTAAAAAAGATCGAACGAGCAACAATGCGTTTGACGCCATCTACATCTGACTTAGAAAAAGCAGCAAAGTCAGAACCAAATGATTTTAGAAAGCAAATTGATTTAGCTCGTCATTATGAAGCAAATGGTCAATTTGAATATGCAAAAGAAATTTATTTAAAAATGGCTTCACAACACTCATCAAATGCTAATGCCCATTTTCATTTAGGCTCATTTTACTCTAGATTTGGTCAAATAACAAAAGCCCGCCATTCTTTTGAAGAAGCATTAGATGTGCAACCAAATCATCGAGCTACAATTGAAATGATGGCAACTTTATTTGGGGAGACTGAAAACCGTTCATTATCAGATGATATTCTAACCAAATCATCAAAAAAAGATCCTAATGGACCAGCACGTCGAATGCAATCTATTAGAAAAAGTTTAGATGAAAGAAATTTTCAATATGCAGCTAAGTTAGCAAAAGGTGGCCAAGATATGTTTCCAAGACATAGTGGCTTCATCTTTCTTAAAGGCATGGCTTTTGAAGGTATGAATGATCTAGAAAAAGCAAAAGCTAGTTACCAAGAATCAATTAAAAAAGACCCAGGTCATCACGAGTCTTATGTAGCCTTAGCTGATCTTTATTCTAAACAAGGTAAACATATTTATGCAGCTTTAACTTATAGTGATGCTATTAGGCTAGATCCTTCAGATACTAGATCAAGATTCAAGCAAGGATTAAGTTATTTTAAAGGGACTGAATGGGCAAGAGCTTCTACTTCATGGGAAGACTTGCTTCATTACGATCCACATAATATTGAAGTAAAGTCTTTATTGCCTCAAGCATATTATATATTAGCAGTAGAATATAATCGAAATGGTAAATCGAGCCTTGGCCAAACTTCTTTTAGAAAAGCCTTAAGTGTTAATAAAAACTCAGGATCATGGCTTCCAGGCTCTATGTATACATTAGGTGGTTATTATAGAGATAAAAGTATGTTTAGAGAATCGCTTGCTGCTTTTCAAGAAGCCATAGAATTAAGTCCCTCAAGTGCTGATAATTATCTTGGATTAGGAATAACCTATTGGAAGATGGAAGAATCTGGTTTAGCTAAGGCAGCTTGGTCACGTTCAATGGATTTAAACCCTGTGAATAATGATTCTCGTGGTTGGCTACTACTTGCTGGTAAAACTGCAAGTTAATTTTCTTATATCAGCAAATAATTACACGATAAATAATGAAGTTCATTTGTCTTTTAATTACATATTCCTTAATGCTTAATGCACAGCATCCCGGTGATAATTTTGTACGTGAAGGTGGAAATGCATTTTATAATTATGAATATGAAAAAAGTATAGAAATTCTTACAAAGGCTAGAAAAGATTACCCTGATCATCCAGGTGTTCATATAGCTTGGGCAGCAGCACATTGGAGAAAAGATGAGGCAGAATTATCTTTAAAAGAAATTTATACTAATTTTGATAAAAACCTTAAGGATGTTGAATCAGTCTATGATTCTCTTTTATCAAAATATCCTGGAAACCCAGAGTTTATGCTTTATTATGGCTGTGCTCTTGGTCTAAAAGCTCGAACTTTATTGGGTCAAAAAAAATGGATATCTACTTTTTTTTCTGCATATAGAGGTTTCCGTGTAATCCAAAAAGCAGCATCTCTTGATACAACAATGCTAGATGCATACTTACCAATAGGTATTGTAGAATATTATACCGGATTAAGTAATCCGTTAGTAAAAGCAAGTGCTGAATATTTTGGATTAGAAGCTTCTAGAAAAGAAGGCATTAGAAAAATGGAGATTTCTGCAACACAAAGTCCATGGGCATGGACAGAGTCTTTAAGTGTTTTATCATATATATATCAATTTATTGATATAGATATAAAAAGAGGATTAGAGGTTAGTAAAAGACTTGTAGAAGAATTTCCAAATAATTATGATTACAAAATTCATTATGTTGTTAGTCTTTTGCAAACTGGAGATTTAAAATCATCAAAAACTATTTTAGATGATTTAGATAAAACACTTTTTAAGCAAAGAGCACGACATCAAGAAGGTTTTGGTTCATACCTTAGCTATCTTTGGGGATATTACTATTATTTAATAGGAAATGATGAAAAATCACTTGAAAACTTAGATAAATGTATCAACTTTTATGCTGCTGAACTCGATGCATTTCTTGGAGAAGCTTATTTTTTAAAAGCAAAGATATTAGATAAAAAAGGAGATAGAGTAAAAGCACGGAAATATTATAGAAAATGTATAAAATTAGATAATTTTTCTCATGTAATAATCTTATCAAAACAATATTTGAATGATCCTTTTGAAGGTTAGCTTGTAGTAATTTTGGCATAACATAATTCATGATAAATCGTAAGAAAACAAAAGAAGTCAAGGTAGGTAACATCATTGTTGGTGGAGAACATGCAATAACAGTTCAGTCAATGACGACTACTAAAACGCATGATATTAAAGCTACATTGAAAGAAGTTGAAAGGCTTGAAGAAGCTGGATGCCAAATAATTAGAATCACTGTTCCTGATCAACCAGCTGCTGATGCACTATATAAGATTAAAAAAGAAATGAATGTTCCTCTTGTGGCTGATATTCATTTTAATTATCGTATGGCTTTAGAGTCCGTAGATGCAGGCGCAGACAAAATTAGAATTAATCCAGGTAATATTGGTGGTAAAAAACGCGTAAAAGAAGTTCTTGATAAAGTCAAAGGTGCAAATATTCCAATTAGAATAGGTGTTAATGCTGGTAGTCTTGAAAAAGATTTAATTGATAAATATGGTTTTCCAACGGCTGAGGCAATGGTTGAAAGTGCTTCAAGGCATATAGATATTTGTAAAGAACATGATTTTGAAGATATTATTGTTTCACTTAAAGCTTCTAACGTAAATCTTATGATGGAGTCCTATGAATTATTCTCAAAACAATTTGATTATCCACTTCATTTAGGTGTAACAGAAGCTGGTCCAACAAAATCGGGTTCAGTAAAATCATCAGTAGGTATTGGCGCCTTATTAACAAAAGGAATTGGTGATACTATCCGTGTAAGTTTAACAGATGATCCTGTTGAGGAAGTTAGGGTAGGATTTGAAATATTAAAATCACTTGGTTTAGCTAGTAAGGGCGTAACGATTGTTGCGTGTCCAACATGTGGCAGGTTAGAAGTAGATTTATTTAAAATTGCAGGTGAAATGGAAGATAAACTTCAAAATATAAAAACACCTATGACTGTAGCGTTAATGGGGTGTGCTGTAAATGGACCTGGTGAAGCTACACATACAGATTTAGGAATCGCATTTGGTAAAGGCTCTGGACATTTGTATTATCAGGGTGAAAATCGTGGTAAGGTTTCGGAAGATAAAGCCATGGATAAACTTGAAGAAATGATAGCTGAGTTTGAAACATCAAAAGAAGAAGACTAGTATGAAATTAATATTAATATTTATTTGCACATTATTTTTTTTAAGTGCTCAAGAAAACAAATCTGTACCTGTACCTAGTGCGATTGCTGTTTATTGGAAAACCCTTGACAAAAAAGAAAAAGAGATATTTTTATTTTCATATCTAACACAAGTATATGATACTCATCAAAAAATGATTAAAGACTTAGGTTATGATTCAGTAACTACATGGTATTTTGATAATAAAGCTGAAATGATATATGGAATTTTTGATCAAGTAGATCAAATCGGAATGCAAGAGTTTATTGGATGGGTTGATGAATATTATAGTCATGAAGAATTTTCTGGCAATACATTTGATGATGCTCTTTCATTTGCTTTTCGTTTCCAGCAAGCTTCCGGAGAAACAATCTGGGAAAAGTATGAAAATTTAAAATATGGAAGGATTAAACCTAAAAATTAATGTCTTTATATCGTCCTAAGTTTATAAAAGAATGGTGGGAGATTAGAAAGGAAGGAGGATTAAAGCTTCTCTTTAAAAAGAAAGGGTGGCAGGTAGTAATTACTTTCTTCATGTATTATCTTATTCGTGATTCAATACTTTATATTATTATACCTTATTACGGTTTTACAGCTTTTAAAGGATGCTTTTAATATAGTTTGTTATCCAAATAATTTATTTTTATTATTATGAAATAAATGAATGATTTTAACTATAATAATTCTGCTAACTTTAAAAAACTGATAAAAAGATTAAAGCAGATTAACCCCTTATATGATTTAGAGATTATTTTCCCAAAAATTAGTTGGCCTGAAAATTCTATACAAGAATCATTAGAAAAGTTAAAAATAATGAGGGAACATTATAATATTTCAATTAATGCTTTAGATAATGATCTTGGATTTCAAGCAATATTTGATAGAAACTCGGAAGCAGATTTATGGATCCATATTCTTGATGATAAAAAAAATATTATTGGTTGGTCGATCAACAAAGAAATTATTATTAACGATCAAAGTGCCAACTATTTCAAAATTACTATGTTCCATAAATCTCTTCAAGGACAAGGAATATACCCTTTACTAAATGAATTAAGATTTCAAATAATAAAAGCCGATTTATTATTTGTTCGTACGCAAAACCCACAAGTATATAAATATTTTTCCCAACTATGTCTCAGACATAATTTTAAAATTTCACCAACTATAAAAAATACCAATATCAAAATGATTAAACTTTTAGAAAATACTTTTGATGATATTGATAATCAATCTGTTCAACGCGGATTATTTAATAATGCAGTATCTAATAATCCAATAAAGTTTGATAGTAAGACTAGTCATATTTGGAGCAGAATGAGTATAGATAATGGTGATTGTTTAGTAATTATTGGGTATAAAAATTAATAATTATTTAACGAATGTAACTTTTTTCCATTCTTCGTTCATATCAGATGCTACTTTTATATAATAAATACCAGATGATAATTTATTTTTTGAAATATTTTTGCCATGCCATGTAAAATTGTGATTTCCTGAGCTTAATGTATTATTATGTAGCCTACTAACTTTTCTACCAGCAACATCAAATACATCTATTGTTACTTTTGACTCTCTAAGCATATAAACTGAAAACTTAACCAATCCATTGAAAGGATTCGGATATGGGTTTGTTAGCTTGAAATCCGTAGGCACATTTGAATTTGTACCTGATTTTCCATCTCTAATAATTAAGCTATAGTTCCAATTACTACCTAAGGAATCTTGACTTACAACTGATAAATGAATTGACTTGATATTTATTGGATCAATGTTTACTGATGGAGTTGATAATATTAAATAAGAGCCATCATTTTTTGTAATAATTGAATTCAATTGAATATCAGAAAAAGGACCACTTAAATTTTCTAAATCAATCTGAAGTGGTGTAGCGGTAGATATTTGAATATATTCACTACCAAACCTTGAAAGATTTATGGATTTAATTGTATCTACATTCCCCATCTGAAAGTTCACTTTTTTTAAAATTGATGGTCCGTTAATTGGATATGAATCAGCTTCTTCATATGAAAAATCTCCAGCATTAGACCTTGAAGACATAATAAAATTTGCAATAGACATCCCATTTAATGCCTTTTGAAATGAATGCCCTAACTTATTTAAAGCTTTATCAATTGCTAAATGAGAACCGTCTATTTCGCGACTATCAAAAATAGCAGACTGATTTAAAATTTCGCGAATTATACTATTACCGCCTAAATGTTGTTCAATATATTCAAAAAAAATGAATGAACCATACCAGTGATATCCACTTTCATCTAATGATCGATGAGGAAAGTCGAACCATTCTTTCATATATTGATAGCAATCATTTATTTCATCATAGATTTCTTCTTCCATCCAAACAGCTGAGGACTCAAGAAGCCAAGGCTTTTCCCAGCCATCGTAACCAAATTGTATTGCATGATAATATTCATGAGCAATAGTTACTTTGAGAGCATTAAGGTTATTCAATGGAAAATTTTTATAGTTATTTCGTATAGCCATATAACTTGTAAATGCATTTACTTCTTTTAAAATAGTCGATTGCTCATTATCACCATTACCTTGAGCAAATTCTTCAGGTTGAACATATCCATAGTATCTTGAAGATAGGTTTCTTATATAAACATCATAGTGTTCTGATCCACCCTTATCTCTTATCGAACTATAGTGACCATCACTTGGTGGTAATAGATAGCCCATTTTATTATGAAGAGTATTGGTAACATTTTTAAAAACAATTGCAACTGAATCAATGTAATCTGGAATATTATTTTCATTAATATCAGAATTATTGACTGCGTGATATCCACTAGTGGTATAATGCAAACGAATTAAGCCAATATCATAACTTTTATCTAAACCATTTGACTCAGAACGCTTAGTTCTATTTCGAGAAACTAATGGTGAATTAAAATTAAATCCCCATTTCTGAAGTTCATATTTTTTTTCTGAATTAAAATTATTGCCATTTTTAGCTATTTCTAGTAATAAGGGGGTAAGATGATAGTGTAAATCATTTTTAATAAATGATTTATCCATCAAAGTGATTAAAGATTCACTTAATTCTTGACTAATTAATTTTGAAAAAACCAAAGCGTGTAAGATGAAACGCTTCATTTATCAGAATTTTTAGATCTAATGTTTTTTTTATTTAAATAAAAACGTACAAAAAGAGACATTAGAAATATTCCTAATACATAAAACCAGGCATAATATGGTAGTAGTTCTTTCAATTTCTATTTGTAATAAAATTATCATAAACGTATGCCACTGTTATCATGCCCATACCAATTGGTGCTTCCCAGCCTTTTTGTCCTTCACCTGCTATTATACCAGAGGTTGCTAAACCAATACCAACAAAATAAAATACTTTTAACCATATAGGTTTATTTTTGGTTTTATATATGATATTATTTTCAAGATCTAATTGATTTGACTCTAGAGAAGCAATTACATCAGATAAAGGAAACCTAAGAGCTGTAATAAACTCGGGGCTAACGTCGCTAAAATAAAATTCAAAATTTTCAACAGGAACTCTCATTCTAAATCCAATTTGAAGAGATTCTCCAGCTTTTATTACTTCAACCTTTTTGATGGAATTAACTAGTTTCGTTAATTCTAGAGAAGCAGTATCACCATTAGCTTGATGAATAGTCATATAATACCATGATGTTGATTCGTTAAACCAACCCGTTACTTGGTTGGGGTTTAATATTAAGTCTGAATGTATATTAATTGATATACCATTCATTTTTGATGCTATATCTATAGATGTTATCCTATTGGTCTGACTATAAATTGATGCAAGTGAAAATAATAATATTATAATTAATCGCATACCAACTATCAACTTTTAGATCTTTTGTAAGTTTCTATACCTTTTGATAATCCTTTTAATACTGCATCCATAACAGTATCTGAGCGAATATCATTTATCATGGCTAATACAAGGATAGGATAAACTTCTCTAGGTAAAATTGGCTCTAGTGCTTCAAAAGGGTCTTCTTTATCAAGAATATCATCTATGGAAAGTCCTGTATTTAATTTTTGTTGCAAATCATCTTGAATTTTATGAACGTATGCTTTCATTTCTTCATTTGAAAAAGATACAAGATCATCAGTGTTTAGAATAGATTCTTTTATCATAAGATACCAGAATTTAGGTGGAAACACCTATTCAATGAACGGAGATTTAGAGATTGTACTCCATTTATGTCTAAAGGTAATTTCTTGCATCTATGAGAAGACCTCGGCATTCATTTCTCATTATAATTTTAGCATCTATTTTAAATGGAATGTTATATGCTCAAGTAAATAATACTGGAGCTATTGGCTCTGTGACTATTGATGGTAAAGTTTGGAATCAGGTTGCATTGCGCCCGGTTATTCCATTTGGAAAGTGGGGTCTCGCACTTGACCTAGTAGTTTACTTTGATGCTAAAGGAAATATACATTCAGACGAATGGGATTTTTCTTCTTCAAGAGCCATTAAAAATACCCTTATTGATAAGATTTATTATATTCGTTATGGTTTTCCTGGCGATCCACTTTATGCGAAGATAGGTGCTTTAGATAATGTTGATCTTGGATATGGAATTCTTGTAAATGATTACTCAAACACAATGCTTTATCCACAAGATAGAAAAATTGGATTTAATTTTGAAAAAAATTCTAATTTATATAAAATTGAAGCGTTTGGGAATGATTTTAAAGAGAATATAGGATTAATTGGCGGACGTATAAGTTCTAGTAAAATTATGGGCCTACCTTTAGGTATATCTATTGTAACAGATAGAAATCAATATTTAGGATTAAAAGATAGTGATGGTGATGGAAGGCCAAATATTGTTGATGATTTTCCCAATAATGATAGTTGGTGGATAGATACAGATGGTGATGGTCTTGATGATAATAACCCCGATGAATGGGATATTGATGGAGATGGCATTACAGATACTCTTGATAGTCGTATCCCTGGCTATTTAGGGGAAATGATGGTTCTTGATCCAAACATTATTAGAAAAGTTTCACCAATGAACCTTTCTAATAATAAAGATGGCATATTAGCTCTGGCTATTGATTTAGGATATCCTCTTGTTTCTCAAGATAATTTTTCTATTTCACTTTATGCTCAAATAGCTAAAATGATTGGTAAGACTATGGACCCTGGCACAGGTGCTCTAAAATCACTTGAGACAGGTTTAATACCGTTTGGAGTGTCATCGAGATTTGGACCTGCTAGGTTTAATTTTGAATATCGAATGATGCCTGATGGTCGTTTTGAATTTAATTATTGGAATCGTTTATATGAAATAGAACGTGTTGGTTTTACTAAAAGTGCAGATAATCAAATTATTTTAAGGACAAAAGAGTCCGGTTTAGGTCGATATGGGCCTCAAAAAGGTTATTATGCAACAATGACTTTAAATTTAGCATCTACGATAGAAGCAACTGCATCTTACCAAGATATGTTAGGAGAGATTTGGTCAAACTCAGATGGATTGTTCATAGAAGATAAAAATCAAACTTTTTTAGCATCTATTCGTCTTAAAAAAGCAATTAGTAAGCTGCAATATGCTCGTGCATTTTATCAGCAAAGAAATGTTCCAAACCCTTTTAAATTTGATTATACGGAAAGTACAATTATTGGTTACCAATTAGGAATATCTATGGGGCAGGGCTTAGTTTTAAATTATATATTTCGTCGTTCATTTAGAGATTTAAATGGAGATGGTATAATAAGTGGAGAAAATGAAACGATTGATATTACTTCAATAGAAACATCATTTTCTTTTTAATAAAAATGAAAAGTCAAAAAATACGAAACGCCTTTATAGAATTCTTTGAAAATAAAGATCATAAATTTGTGCGTAGTTCTCCTGTGATTCCCATAGATGATCCAACTCTATTATTTACCAATGCTGGAATGAATCAATTCAAGCCGATTTTTTTAGATCAAAAGCACCCTGACTTTGTTCGCGCAGTTAATAGTCAAAAATGTATTAGAGTAAGTGGTAAACATAATGATCTTGAGGAAGTTGGAGTTGATACTTTTCATCATACATTTTTTGAAATGTTAGGTAATTGGTCTTTTGGTGACTATTATAAGGAAGATGCAATACGTTGGGCATGGGAGCTTTTTACTGAAGTATGGGGTTTAGATAAAAATCGTTTATGGGTGACTGTATTTCATGAGGATATTGATGCTTTTAAGCTATGGCCTAAAGTAACAGATATTGATCCTTCTCGGGTTCTAAAGTGTGGAAAAAAAGATAATTTTTGGGAAATGGGCGAAACAGGACCTTGTGGTCCCTGTTCTGAAATTCATTATTATATTGGCGACGACATTTCAAAGCAAAACCCAAAAGGAGTAAATGAATCAGATCTCTACTGGGAATTATGGAATCTTGTTTTTATTCAAAATAATAGATTAAAAGATGGTAGCTTAGAAAATTTAACGGCAAAACATGTAGACACAGGTGCAGGTTTTGAAAGAATTGTATCAGTACTTCAAGGAACTTATAATAATTATGAGACGGATCTTTTTAAACCTTTAATTAAAGAAACAGAAAAAATAACAGGCCAATTATTCAAAGATAACCATGTTCCATTTCAAGTGATTGCAGATCATATTCGTATGCTTACTTTTTCAATAGCAGATGGTGGGCTGCCAGGCAATGAAGGTAGGGGCTATGTTCTGAGAAGAATCCTTCGACGAGCAGCAAGGTTCGGGAGAAGTCTCCATCAAAGTGAACCTTTCATATATAAACTTGTTGATACTTTAGGAAGTATTATGGGTGAAACTTTTCCTGAAATTATTGAAAAGAAATCACATATTAAAAAAGTTATTAAGGCTGAAGAGGCATCATTCAGTGAGACATTAGATAGAGGATTAAATCATTTTGATAAATTAGTGCTTAGCTTATCCGGTAAAGTTATATCTGGTGAAGAAGCTTTTCGCTTATATGATACTTTTGGTTTTCCTCTTGATTTAACACAACTTATTTCAAGAGAAAAAGGTCTTTCTGTTGATGAAATAGGATTTAATGTTGCTATGGAAGAGCAAAGAAGTCGTGCGAAAGCAAAAGGAAAATTTGTTGATGAATCATCAAAATTAAATTGGAAAGTATTGATAAAAGGACATGATTCAATATTTACAGGTTATGAGAAGACTGAAGATATAGCTCAAATTTGTCGTTATTCTATTGAAGGCAAGCATATACTTGTTGTGTTAGATAAAACTCCATTTTATGCTGAATCTGGTGGTCAAGTAGGTGACAATGGAACTTTGAAAGGTGAAAACATTGACCTCATTGTAAAAGATGTAAAAAAAGATAACGATTCTTTTATTCATTATTGTACCGGGAATATTAAGGTTGGTAAAAATAATAGTGTTACTTGTGAGGTAAATTATGATCGTCGACAAAATATAAGAAAAAATCATACAGCAACTCACTTGATGCATAAAGCTTTAAAAGTAGTCTTAGGTGACCATGTTCAACAAGCAGGTTCTTTAGTGAATGATGATTACCTTCGATTTGATTTAACTCATTTTGAAAAAATAACTAATGACGAAATTATTCAAATAGAAAAAATAGTTAACAATGAAATACTTTTAAATAACAACCTGGATGAATCAGTCAAACCTTTTAATGAAGCAAAAAAAGATGGTGCGATTGCAATGTTTGGTGAAAAATATGGTGATGAAGTTCGTGTTATAAGTATTTCAAATTTTTCAAAAGAACTTTGTGGAGGAACCCATGTGAATCGTACTGGTGATATTGGTTTATTTAAAATCATAGAAGAGTCCTCTCTCGCTTCTGGTGTTCGTAGAATAGTTGCATTAACTGGTCCGAAGGCAATTGAATTAATGCAAAATCAATCATTGTTAATTAATTCAATACAATCACAATTAAATTGTGAAACTAATTTGGTAGTTGATAGAGTTAAGCAACTAGTTTTGCAGAAAAAGCAATTAGAAAAGACATTGAAAAAACAAAAAAAAGCAGGTATTACTTTTGATATAACTAAAATAATTAATCAAAGTAAAACTATAGGTAACATTAAAGTAGTTGCCCATATGACTGAGGCAAATACTATGGATGAGCTCAAAGATTTAGGTGACACTCTACTTAATTCTATGAAAACTGGAATTGGAGTCCTAGGTGCAGAAGGAGACAAACCAATGATTGTTGTAGTTGTTTCTAAGGACTTAATAAAAGAAGGCTTAAATGCAGGGTCTATTGCTAAATCAATTGGTGCTGAAATGGGAGGTGGGGGTGGAGGCAAACCTCATCTAGCTACTGCTGGTGGTAAAGATTTAGATAGTTTAAAAAATGCTTTGAATGAAAGCTTTGAAATAATTCATGATTTTATAAAAGGATAGATTTATGCAATTCAAACAAGATGGTAATACTTTTATCATTTATATAGAGCAAGATGAATACATAATGGAAACATTAACTCAATTTTGTAAATCAAAAGATATTGTTAATGCCCAAATATCTGGAATTGGTGCGATTAAAGAAATTGATCTTGGCGCATATGATTTAGAAAATAAAATATATATAAGGCAATTTTTTAATAACCTTTGGGAATTAACCTCCTTTCAAGGAAATGTAATTTTAAAAGAAAATGAACCATTTGTTCATGCACACATAACCGTAAGTGATCATGATCTTAATGTTAAAGGAGGTCACCTATTCGAATCTAAGGTAGGTGCTGTTGGTGAGTTTATTTTAAGAAAGATTGAAACAGATGGAAAACGAGAGTTCGACCATAACATTGGTTTATTTTGTATGAAATTTAATAATTAGGAGAAATTATGTCTAGAACGGTAATTACAGATGCAAATGCACCGAACCCAATCGGATCTTATAACCAAGCTGTCATAGCTAATGGTTTTTTATTTACAGCAGGGCAAATTGCTATAGATCCAGCTACTGGTAAGTTAATTGAGGAAAGTTTTAAAGCTAGGGTTCATCAAGTTTTTAAGAACCTCTCTGCTATTCTTGACCGAGCAAATACAAATTTTGAAAATGTTGTAAAATTCACTGTTTTTCTTACTGATATGGATAATTATGCAGAGGTCAACGAGGTTTTTAATGAATGGTTAGATGAAGCTAATGCACCAGCTAGATCTTTAGTAGCTGTGAGAGCATTACCAGCAGGTACTGATGTTGAAATTGAGTGTGTAGCAACTATTTAAATATTTGATGAACAAATTTATGATCATGGTCTATTTTTTGACCACAATACCTTTATTATCTCAAGAATCTGATTCAACCTTACATAAATCACCTTCAAAGGCAGTTTCAAAAGCTTTATTATTTCCTGGTGGAGGTCAGTTTTATAACGATCAAAAAATAAAAGGTATATTTTTGTTAGGTACAGCTATTGGCGCTGGTTTTTTATATTTTGACAATGCTAATAAATATAAGAATTATGATGGAATAGATATGTCAGATAAGGCGAAGTATTTAAAGTTAAGAAACAAATATGGATGGTGGGTTGGTTTTGTCTATATTTACGGCCTTCTTGATGCTATTGTAGAAGCTCATTTACATCCTTTTAGAGATGTAATGACTGAAGATATTGAAAAAACAAATTCAGATAAAAAGGAGTAAAAATGAGTCAAAATCGTGAACAATGGGGTTCTAAGCTTGGGTTTATTCTAGCCGCCTCTGGTTCTGCAGTTGGTATAGGCAATATATGGAAATTCCCATCTATGGCTGGAGAAAATGGCGGTGGAGCATTCACGATAGTATATTTAGCATGTATTCTAATTGTTGGCCTATCGATTGTTGTTGCTGAATTCGTCATTGGTAGAAAAACTCAACTTAGTCCAGTTGGCGCCTTTGAACAATTGGCTCCAAAATCAAATTGGAAATGGGTAGGATATCTTGGCGTGGGAGCAGCCTTTGTGATCCTTTCTTTTTATGGAGTAGTAGGGGGTTGGATATTAAAATATATAGTTGACTCTCTATCAGGTGGTTTTATAGGTCTTTCAGGTAATACAGAAGCAGCAGAAGCTACTTTTAATAGTTTTATAACTAGCACATTAAGTCCTTTATTATATCAAATCATTTTTATGGTTCTTTGTATCTTTGTTATTATTAAAGGTGTTAAAAGAGGTATTGAAAAATGGTCTAAAATCATGATGCCATTAATTGTTGTACTGCTTGGTGTTTTAGCTATTAGGGGTATGACCTTAGATGGTGGTATGGCAGGGATTTCTTTTCTTTTCAATCCAAGATTTGAAGATTTGACCGCTTCTGCTATTGTTCTAGCACTTGGTCATTCATTTTTTACGGTTAGCTTAGGAATGGGTACGATGATAACCTACGGTAGCTATCTCAATAAAAAACAAAACCTCGTAACATCTGCTTTGTGGGTGATATTTCTAGATACTGCTATTGCAATGTTAGCTGGAGTTGCTATTTTCACAACTGTATTTGCTTTAGGTGCTGATCCTGCACAGGGACCGGGTCTTATATTTGTTATTTTACCATCAATATTTCCGCAAATAGCTGGTGGAACTGTATGGGGGACCATGTTCTTTATTTTACTCTTTATGGCTGCTTTAACTTCAGCTATATCAATTCTTGAAGTAGTAACTGCATACTTCATAGATCAGAAAGGTTGGTCAAGAAAGAAAGCAACTATTCAGTTCGGCTCAGTTATAACAATTGTTGGAATTTTTTGTTCACTTTCACTAGGAGGCGGAATAAATATCACTGGATTTTTAGGTATGTCATTTTTTGATTTCATGGATTATTTATCTGCTAAGTATATGCTCCCTATTGGAGGAATGCTTACAGCTATCTTTATTCTAAAAAAATGGGGTTTAACTAGTTATATGTCTGAACTAAAAATAGGTATGGATAAAATGGATTTATCTAGTTTGTTAGTAAGAATTTTATTGACTATCTCAGCTTCAATTGTTGCTTTTATTATTTTTAATGAAATCTATTTTGAAGTGACTGGAAAGGCATTGATAGGTTAAGCATTGCTTGCTGAGAAATATTTCCCGAAGGGGTCAACTAGATATGATTCAATATCTCAATTATTCAAAAAATTAGATTGGTTAAAGACTCTAAACCCAGAAAGATGGTTTGGAGTTTGGACAATGGTTTTAGCAGGAAGCAATGTATCTATTTTTTTAATAAATAGATGGTCTTACTGGGATTGGACAACTTTTAACATATTAATTTTTGGAATAATTTCTCTTATTTCTATATTTATATCTATAAAGCCAGGTTTCCTGAATTATGATTACTCACTTCAATCAAGTATTTTTATGTTTTTTAAAGGAATTATTTTATTTTCATTTGGAACAATACCTTTTGGTTTTGATTTGAATACTTTCCTGTTTGGTTTACCATATTTTATATTCTTTGTTGTGGGAAATATGATATGGTCTATTAAAATTGATATTAAAGAAAAATTAACTCCATCAAAAAAAGAGATGGCGCCAATCTTATCTATTATTATTGTTTTAACACTTTTTAGTACTTTATTAGGATACTTTAACGATGACCCAATGATATCCACAATAGCAGCAGTTTTTTTGTTATTTCCAATAGTTCTTTTACTTTTTCCAGTTGCAATTAGACATCTTCAGAGAGCTAGAATGCATGTAATATTTATTCCAGCAATGTTCATATCTGTAAGGTTTCCTTGGTTCTTGTTCATGATTTTGTCATTATTTTGGATTTTGAGATATTATAATTATTTTACAATTGGTGAAGTGATACCATCATTTAAGGTAAATCTTCCAAATGATAAAAAAAATTAGGGTATTCACCTGACAAAAGCCCGTTCTGAACTTCTACGTGATCTTAATTTAGATCAATTTATTGCTCTTGATTTCGAAACAACAGGTCTTCAAGTAGAGACAGATAGAGTCATTGAATTAGCAGCTATTCTTTTTAAAGATGGTATTGCAAAAGATAAGTTTACCACTTTAGTTAATCCTGGGATTCCTATTTCTGAATTGATCGAAGGTATAACTGGAATTACAAATAAAATGGTTGCTGATGCACCAACTGAGGATAAAATTATATCTGATTTTATTGATTTTATTGGTGATCACCCAATTGTTGCTCATAATACACCATTCGATCAATCTTTTCTAGAGGCTATGGCTTTACGTCATAAAAAAGAATTACCTAAACGCAAGTATTATGATACTTTAACACTTTCTCGCGCATTTTTATTTTTTCAACCAGCTCATAACCTTACTGCCGTTTCAGATTTTTTCGGTTTATCAACAAAAGGAGCTCATCGAGCAGAATATGATACTGAGAATTGCGGTGAGATATTTGTGGAGCTTGTAGAAGAAATTTCAAGTTATAAATTGGATTTAATTTCCAGAATAATAGAATTACTCAAGCCTTTTAATATTCACAATAAAGATCTTTTTATTGATTTAGGTAACGCTTTAGCAAAAAAAGGCGAACTTAAAAGTGGGCTAACAAAATCAAATATACCCAAACCATTTAATTCAAATATTTTTATTCATGATGGTAAAACTAATATAGACTCAACTTCTAGTAACGATGTTTTTGGTCCTGAAGGAAACTTAAGTAGTTCATTTGAAGCTTATGAAAATCGACCAAGCCAAGTAAGTTATTCGGAATTTGTTGATGATGTTTTATCAAGCCCCGGAGGAATCGGAGTTGTTGAAGCTGGTACTGGTTTAGGAAAAAGTATGGCTTACTTATTCCCAGCTATTAAACATAATATAAATAATCCTGATGATGGACCAGTTATAATTTCATGCTACACTAAACACCTCCAAGATCAATTGTTTAATAAAGATCTACCGCGCCTTGCTAGTGCTTTAGATGCACCCGTTCAAGCTGTATTAATAAAAGGTCGTAATAATTATATATGTAAGTCACGATTAAATTGGCTTATTAATGGTGCAGAAAAGATGTTAAACGGTGAAGAAGCAATGTATTTAATTGCTCTAATGGTGTGGCTAGAGCATACTCAAACGGGAGATATGGATGAATGCCCAGGATTTACTAATGGTTTTACGTTTAGGCTTATGGCTTCAGTTCAAAGTGAGCCTGGTTTTTGTACCTCACCAATTTGTGCACGAAATGGTGGTTGCTTTTTTGGTCCGTTAAGAAAGATGATTTATCAAGCCAATTTAATTGTTGTTAATCATGCATTAATGATATCTGAAGCAAAAAGTAGAGCTGAAACTGAAGAAGGAAATGGTTTTTTACCCGATTATAAATCAGTCATTGTTGATGAAGCACATAATCTTCCCCAGGCTGCATACCATCAATTGACAGCTACTCTGGATCATCGATCAATGTCATATTTTTTAGATAGAATTGATCCTGACCATAACCATTCAGTTCGCTGGAATAATCAGCTAAAATCTTTAGGTAGCTTACATCCTCAATTTGAAGGAAATAGAAGAGATCTTTCTCATTCTGTTGTTGCTTGTAGAGATGCTTTAAAAACCTTTTTTAATCAAATGGCTGGAAATAGCATTCATAATTTTGACCCAGGAGCGAAGTATTCTACGAAGTTAATTATTAAAGATTTGATTGCAGAGTTTGGTCCATTAGAAAAAGAACTATCTATGATCAATAGAGGTTTGCATTCAGTCCGTAACCAAGTAAGACGTATGCGAGACTCTTTATTAGATATTGATGAAACAAAAGAAGATTTTTTAGAACTACATCAATTATTGGATAGAGGCGAAGGCTTCATGACTGATGCTCTTTTGCTGATTCAATTCATTTCAACCAACCAAGATAACGATTTAGTTTATTGGTATGAGGGTAATTTTAAAAGATTTGGTAGGAAAACTGAATTAGTTTTAACTGCTAATGTAGCTCCCATTGATTTAGCTGGTGACTTATCGCATAATTTATTCAAATCATTGGAGCACTGTATTTTAACAAGTGCAACACTTAGAACAGAAACTACTTTTGATTATTATCTTCAAAGAACAGGTTTAAATGGTGTAGAATTTGATGATGTTAAGACAGCGATTTTTGATAGTCCATTTCATTTTAATGATCAAGTTACATATTATCAATATTCTGGTTCAGATGGACAACGTCCAGAAGTTATAGCAAAGACAATATTAGCTTGTCATCAAAAATATAATAAAAGGATGATGATTCTTTTTACTTCACGAGCTCAATTAGAAGCCACATTGAAAATTTTACAAGGTTCACCCGCTGGTAAACAATTACCTATATTTGCTCAAAAAAGACAGACTTCTAGAATAGGTCTTATTAGAGGTATGCATCAAACTTCTAATGGTATTTTACTTGGTACGAATGCTTTTTGGGAAGGTGTTGATTTACCTGGAAATTTATTAGAAATATTAATTATTGTTAAAATGCCTTTTGATGTTCCTACTGAACCACTGGTAAAAGCTTATGGAGATCTAATTGAATCACAGGGTGGTAGTAGGTTTATGAATTATGCTTTACCAGAGTCAGTTATTAGATTTAGACAAGGCTTTGGTCGTTTAATTAGAACAACTTACGATGAAGGTATCTTTATTGTAATGGATGATAGAATTATTAATAAACGTTATGGTATAGCATTTAGTGACTCAATTCCAGTGGATTTAATTGCATTTAAAGAATTAAATGAACTAGGTGAATTTTGAGGCTATTATAAATAATTTTTTCATTAAAAATAAATGGTTTTCCATATTTTTAATTCCATTTATTTTTATTATCATTTACTTAATAAGTAATCAGATTAAGTATCCTGAAGTTCGTTGGAATTGGGATGAGATTGAAGTCACTAAACTTGATTTTCCAGATGGATTTCAATGGGGCGTTGCTACAGCTGCGCATCAAGTTGAAGGGAATTCTATAAATAATTGGTCTAGATGGGAAGAAGGAAGTTTTCAAGATGGTACACCTCATATTCATAAAGGAGTAAAATCAGGGTTGGCTTCTGACCATTGGAACAAATATAAAGAAGATATTCTGCTTATTAAGGAATTAGGAGTTGATGTTTATAGATTTTCTGTTGAATGGAGTAAAATAGAGCCAGAAAAAGGGGTCTTTGATAACGAAGCAATTCAACATTACCAAGATGTTTGCGACGCTTTATTGTCAGCTGGTATAACGCCAGTTATAACTTTGCATCACTTTACTAACCCTATTTGGTTTGAAGATTTAGGTGCTTTCGAAAAAGAAGAGAATATTAAATATTTTTCTCGATTTAGTGAGTATGTATTTAAAGCTTTAAGTAATAAAGTTTATACATGGTGTACTATAAATGAGCCTGCTGTTTACACAAGCCAAGGCTATTTTAATGGGGTTTTTCCACCTGGAAAGAAAGATCCTAATTTGGCTGGAATTGTAATGAAAAATTTATTATTAGCTCACACTGAAGTTTATAATACATTGAAGGGTTATAAGAATGGAAGCAAACACCAAATTGGAATTGTAAAAAATATATTTCCTTTTGACCCATATAATCGATGGAATCCGATGGATTGGTTTGTGAGTCGTACTTTAGATGGAGTTTTTAATCAAGGAGCTCTTGATTATTTTTTAACAGGTAATTTTGAATTCAGCATGCCTGGTATGAATAAAGTTGTATTTAATGATCCATCCGTTATTAAATCTTTAGATTTTATTGGGTTGAATAATTATTCTCATTACCGTGTCAAATCTCAGTTTAGTTTAAATAATTTTTTCAGGTTTCAATTTTATGACGATGAAGAAATGACTGATATGCCTTACCCATTATATCCTGAGGCAATATATAGATCAATTAAAAGAGTCAATGCTCTTGGTAAACCTATAATTATTACTGAGAATGGAGTCGCTGATAAGTATGACGTTATTCGTTCAAAATATATTGATCGCTATTTATTTGCAGTATCTAGAGCGATTAAAGAAGGTGCAAATATTAAAGGTTACTATTACTGGACCTTAATGGATAACTTTGAGTGGTCAGAAGGATATGATATGAAATTTGGTTTATATGAAGTTGACTTTGAAACGCAAAAAAGGACATTGAGGGAAGGTTCTAAACATTTTATTGATATTATATCTCAATTTTAAATCTCATTATTAAGAATTCATAATTTTTCCAATCATTTCTTTCAATAGTTTAGCTGCAGTGAAGGCTGTTATATCATTTACATCTTTATTTGGATTATACTCTACTATATCCCCTCCAATAACCTCTCCTTCTAATTGATGTATTATGTCAATAATATTTCTTGTTGTTAATCCACCGGGTTCTGGATGTGAAACTCCTGGAGCATATGCTGGGTCAAGACCGTCAATATCTAATGAAATATATACAGGTCCTTCAAATTTGAAGGATAAGTTTGAATTGAAATCTTTCATTTCAATAACTTCAACACCAAATTTTTCAACTTGTTCTCTTTGATGATTGTTAAGAGTTCGTATACCTACTTGAACTAGACGCTTTACTAATGATTTTTCCATTATTCGAGCAAATGGTGAAGCATGAGAATATGGATTATCATTGAAATTATTGTAAAGATCTGGATGTGCATCAAAATGAAGAATATTTAATGATTCAAAATTATTTGAATACGCTTCAATAATTGGATATGTAATTGAGTGATCACCGCCAATTGAAATAACTTTTTTACTCTTTTCTAACTCTTTTTGGACAGCATTTTGAATTTGTTCAATAGCAACTTTACCAGTTTTAAGTTCAAGCTGATCTAAAATATTAACTTTGTCATCATCGCCACAATTAAAACCATTTTCTGAATACATATTTGAAGATTCAGAATGAAAAGCTTTGATAATTGCGGTTGGAGCTTGAGAACAACCTTTAATAAAAGATGAGTTCTCATCTAATGGAGCACTTAAAATAGAAAGCATATTATATAACCTGAATTTTAATTAAATAAGATAAAGAAATAAACAACCACAATTTATTAATAATAAGAACAAGTAAATAATAGAGATTAATTTCACTATCCTTGTTCAATATCTTTAATTTTATCTAAATTAACCAATGGAAAGACTACTTATATCAACTAGTTCGATAGGTTGGAATAAACTAACACCTCTTTTGAATTCTCCATGCAGAATTCGTCTTTCTGCTCAAGCTAGTTCAGCAATTAAAAAATCTAATAATGTTCTAAGAAAAATTTTAAAGTCAGATATTAAAGTTTATGGAGTTAACACAGGGTTTGGTAAGCTAAGCAATGTTTCTATAGGCTCTTCTGAACTTAAGGACCTTCAACTAAACCTTGTTCGTAGTCATGCCTGCGGGGTTGGTAAATCTTTAGATTTAGGTGTAACTAGAGTTACAATGGTTCTTAAACTGATGACTTGGGCTAAAGGTTATAGTGGTATTCGCCCAGCTTTAGCAAAATTATTGGTTGCTTTGTTAAACCACGATATTTTACCATTAATACCAAGACAAGGATCTGTAGGAGCTTCAGGAGATTTAGCACCTTTAGCTCATATGGCTTTAGCAATGATAGGAGAAGGTCAAGTACATTTCCAAGACAGGATAATGCCTTCTATCTTAGCTTTGAAAGAAGCTAATCTTGAGCCAATCACTCTTGAAGCAAAAGAAGGATTAAGTCTTTTAAATGGTACTCAAATTTCAACTGCCCTCGGTATTCGTGCCTTATTTGAATCAGAAAAACTTTTGAAAATTGCAGATGTGAGTGGCGCTTTATCAACCGAAGCTAGTCTATCCACAAAATTAGTATTTAATCCAAAAGTTCATAAATTAAAGAAACACCCTGGTCAACTTAAAGTTGCCCAAAATATTTATAGTTTACTAAAAAATAGTGAAATTGTTAAGTCCCATAATGATTGCGGTCAAATTCAAGATCCATATTCTATACGTTGCATGCCACATGTTCATGGTGCGAGTCGTGATATATTTGAAAATGTTGAAAAAATTATTAATAATGAACTTAATTCTATATCTGATAATCCTTTAGTTTTTCCAAATGGAGAAATAATGAATTCAGGCCATTTTCATGCTGAACCTGTAGCTCAAGCTCTAGATACATTATCAATAGCAATGTCAGAAATTGGTGCTATTGCTGAACGTCGAATTAACTATTTTATGAAAGGAATAGGAAATCGCATCCCAATGTTTGGTGCAATAAATCCTGGTTTAGAATCTGGATTTATGTTAGCTCATGTAACTGCAGCTGCTCTAGCATCAGAAAATAAAACTTTAGCACATCCCGCTAGTATTGATTCAATTTCAACTTCAGCTGGGCAAGAAGACTTTGTTAGCATGGCTCCTTGGTCAGGTCGAAAGTGTCTTCGAATAATTAATCATATAAGATCGATTTTAGCTATTGAAATATTAGTTTCAGGAAATATGAACCATCGGTTTCATAAAAAATTTAATTCAGGAATAGCCTTAACTACTCTAATGAAACTTTTAAATAAATTCAAAGTTTTAACATCAAAAGATCATGCTTTATCAAATGATATTAAAATTGTTGAAGATTTGATTAAATCCGGTAAAATTCTAAAAACTTTACAAAAACATATAAACCTAAATTAAAACTATGAAAAATCGACCACCATTTGTTCAAGCTCTAACTTTTGACGATGTTCTATTAGTACCTCAAGAGTCACATGTACTACCGCGAGAAGTAAATCTTAAAACTCGTTTGACTAATAAAATTAATATGAATATCCCACTCCTTTCTGCTGCAATGGATACAGTCACAGAAAGTGATATGGCGATAGCTCTTGCTAGAGAAGGGGGAATAGGTATTATACACAAAAATTTATCTATTGAGGATCAAGTGTTGATGATAGATAGAGTTAAACGTTCAGAAAGTGGAATGATTGCTGATCCGGTCACTCTTACTATAGATAAAACTATTCGAGATGCAAAAAATGTTATGAATAATTATCATATCAGTGGCCTACCTGTTGTTGATGATGGAAAATTAGTAGGAATAATAACCAATCGTGATATTCGTTTTGAAAAAAACGATGATCTTTCAGTACAAGATAGAATGACATCTGAAAATTTAGTTACTGTTAAGAAAGGTACAACCTTGGATCAGGCAAAAGAAGTATTGCAACAACATAGGATTGAAAAATTATTAGTTGTTGATGATAAAGGAAATCTAGCTGGTCTAATTACTGTTAAAGATATTCAGAAAAAAGAAGATTTTCCGCATGCATGTAAAGATAAAACTGGTCGACTAAGAGTTGGTGCTGCTGTTGGTGTTGGTCGTGATTCTATTGATCGTTGTCAAGCTTTATGGGATAATGATGTAGATGTAATAGTCATTGATACAGCTCATGGACATTCTTCTGGAGTATTAGATTCTATTAAAAATATTAAAAAGTCAGTTGGTGAATTACAAGTAATAGCTGGTAATGTAGCTACCTCTGACGGTGTAAAAGCATTGATTGATTGCGGAGTAGATGCAGTGAAGGTAGGTATTGGCGGGGGCGCTAGTTGTACTACTCGAATTATAGCTGGGGTAGGAATGCCCCAACTTTCTGGTATTATGAATTCTGTAGATGAAGCAAATAAACAAAATATTCCAATTATAGCTGATGGTGGTATTCGTTATAGTGGTGATTTATCAAAAGCAATTGCTGCTGGTGCTGAAATTGTTATGTTAGGTTCTATGTTAGCAGGGATGGATGAAAGTCCTGGAGAGTTTATTCTTTTTGAAGGAAGACAATATAAATCATATAGAGGTATGGGGTCTTTAGGAGCGATGAAACAAGGAAGTGGTGACCGTTATTTCCAAGAAAATGCAGAAGATACAAAATTGGTTCCAGAAGGAATAGAAGGGATGGTTCCTTATAGAGGACCAGTAAAAAATACTATTCATCAACTTATGGGAGGGCTTCGTTCATCAATGGGTTATTGTGGAGCTAAAGATATTCAAGATTTTCATAAAAAAGCTGAATTCATACAAACAACTACTGCTGGAATTAAAGAAAGCCATCCTCATGAAGTTAAAATTATGAAAGAGGCTCCTAACTATCAGGTCTCAGATAGTTAACTAGAGAATAATTAAGATTAATTACAGCTTTTTAAGCAGATAGGGAATTAAGATGTCTAGTAATTTGAGATTTTCTGCGAGCTGCAGTATTTTTCTTTAAATTACCTTTATTCACCATTTTATCTATTGTACTAACAGCAGTTTTATAAAGTTCTTTAGCTTTAGTTGAATCAGTTGATTCAAGAACACGCTTCATTGCAGTTTTTAAATCAGATTTTTTAGCAACATTAATTTCATGTCTTTTTTTATCTTGTCGCTCACGCTTTATTTGTTGTGGATGTCGATCCATTAAATTCCTCGAATAATGTTTAAATATAGACAAGGAACTTATCCTTTTTTATTAAACTTTACCAAAAGAAATAATAAGAAATAAAATCAAGTATTTATGCAAAACTGTGACTTTTATCACGACTTACTAAAAATTATTATCATAATATTATGGTTTTCTTCTGACCCATAAATTTTAGTATCTTAGAACATGAATAAAGCAAACCATTTACGGAATGTTCCGATCTTTTCTGACTTATCAGACTCAGACCTAACAAAAATTGCTTTAAAAATGGTACCTCGTGAGTATCAAAAAGGTAAAATGATACTTTTGGAAGAAAGTCATGGTGAATCATTTTTTATTATAACTAGTGGTGCTGTTAAAGTTACGCGATTAAGTGATGATGGAAGAGAAGTGATTCTTGCTATTTTAGGTGAAAGTGATTTTTTTGGAGAAATGTCCCTACTGGATGGAGCTGGAAGATCTGCTAATATTGTAGCTAATGAAACAGCTATGATGCTTACATTGTCTAGGAGAGACTTTCTCGAGTGTTTAGAATCATATCCAAAAATTGCAATATCATTATTAGAAGAGTTAGCAATTCGTTTACGTAAAAGTGATCAACAAATTGAAAGTTTATCACTTAGTGACTCAGAACAAAGGATAGGTATAACTTTGATAAGACTGGCTGAAGAATTAGGTACTATTAAACAGGGTAATGTTTTTATTAATGATCTTCCTTTTCAACAAGATATTGCTAATATGGCAGGGACTTCTCGTGAAACCGTTTCAAGGACTTTAAAGCTATTAGAAGAAAAATCATTAATTAAAAAAGAAAATAGAGTATTAACAATTTTTAAATTTGACTCTTTTCGAACAGCTTTCTCTTAAATTAATATCAATACAGAATGAATTCTAAAACAATTGATCTTATTAGATCAAATGATCATTTAACTCTTTCTCGAGTTATTTCAGAAGTTGAATCAAATAGTATTCTAGATATTGATTTTTTAAATAAAATATATTCTTTAAGTAATAAATCTACAAGAATTGGAGTGACAGGCCCACCAGGAGCTGGGAAAAGCACTTTAACCAATCAAATTATTAAATATTTTCTGAAAGATAATAAAAGTGTTGGCGTAGTTGCTGTTGATCCAACAAGTCCTTTTACAGGTGGTGCTCTGCTTGGCGATCGTGTTAGAATGAATCAATATTTATTTAACGATGATGTTTTTATAAGAAGTATGGGATCTCATGGTGATCTAGGAGGCTTAACAAAAAAAGCACAAGAAGTTGGCGATGTTTTAGCTGCGAGCGGTAAGGATGTAATTATTTATGAAACTGTTGGCGTTGGTCAAGGTGAACTTGATGTATCTAAGGCTGTTGATTTAACGGTAGTAGTTTTAGTGCCTGAGTCTGGAGATGAAGTTCAGCTTATGAAAGCTGGACTAATAGAAATTGCAGATATTTTTGTAATAAATAAAAGTGACCGAGCTGGTTCTGGTAGATTAGCTCAAAGCTTAACCTCTATTTTACATTCATTTTCAAAAAAAGATGATATAATTCCTCCTGTATATAGTACTTCTGCAAATAAAGGAGAGGGTATAGAGGAATTTCACAATGGATTAAATGATATTATTGACTTAATGCGAAATAATGGTTTTTTGGATAAAAAAAAACTAGAAAGACATAAAAATAGAATACTTCAATTAGTTCAAGAGCGTTTACTAAGCGATTTTTGGACTAAAAAAAAGATAAACTATTTAAAATCATCAATTAATAATATAGATTCAATCAAATTTTCTCATTATGATGTTATGAAAAAACTATTTGAGGATAAGAGTGTCTAATAATCATCAGTCTATGCCTTTTTTAGAGCATTTAGAAGAATTAAGGTGGCGTTTAGTAAAGTCTTTAATATCTGTTATAATTGGAGCAATAATAACCTTCTCTTTTATTGATTCTTTAATAGATTTTTTAATTAAACCTACGCAAGACTTGAAATATCCAATGGACCTCCAAGTATTAAAAGTTCAAGGTATGTTTATGATTAAATGGGGAATAGCATTAGTTGGAGGCATTGTATTAGCAATTCCAGTCCTTACATTTCAAATTTGGAAGTTTATTGCACCTGGCTTATATATGAATGAGCGAAAATATGTAGCTCCACTAATTATATTTACATATTTATCATTTTTAATTGGTCTTACTTTTGCTTATGCTGTGATTATTCCTTTTTCTTTAGATTTTTTCACATCAGTTGGAATGGAAGGTATTCAAAATAACTTTTCAATTAATTATTACTTTAATTTTATAACATGGTTAATGATGGGAAGTGGATTAATTTTTGAATTACCTGTATTAGTATTTATTTTGTCAATTTTTGGTCTATTAACTCCTGCCTTTATGTCTCATTATCGAAGGCATTCCTTAGTTGTTATTTTAGTGATTAGTGCATTCATAACTCCACCAGATCCAGTCAGTTTGATTTTAATGTCTATTCCATTAATGTTATTATATGAACTTAGTATTGGTGTGAGTTGGTTAGTAAATCGTAAAAAAAACAATTAATTTCCGGCCATGAATAAAGATAAAAAATCTCTTAAGTTGATTACTGAACCAATTTTTGATGATATTAAGTTATTTGAAAAAGAGTTTAAAGATGCTCTTCGTTCAGAAGTAAGGTTAATTAATTTAGTTGGGAAATATATAATTCGACATAAGGGTAAACATATTCGTCCAATTTTGACAATATTAGCATCAAGAGTATGTGGTAAACCTACATTAAATAGTTATAAGGCAGCTGCCATGATTGAATTAATGCATATTGCAACATTAATTCATGATGATGTAGTTGATGAAGCTGAAAAACGTCGTGGATTTCTTTCAATTAATCGGATTTGGAAGAATAAAGTTGCTGTTCTTATGGGAGATTTCATCCTTAGTAAAGCTTTGATAAATATGGTTGGGTTGAAAGACTTTGCAGCTTTACAACTTATTGCAGACACCGCTGAAAAGCTTGCAGCTGGTGAAATACTGCAAATTGAAAAATCCTTAACACGCTCAATGACTGAAAAAATTTATTATGAAATGATTTATAAAAAAACAGCTTCATTGATATCTACTAGTTGCGAATTAGGTGCAATAACATCCACTGGAAAAGATGAAGATAGAAAAGCAATGATTACTTATGGTTCGAAGTTAGGAATGGCCTTTCAAATCAAAGATGATTTATTTGATTTTCTTGGTAATGAAAAGCAAACTGGAAAAGATATCGGAGCTGATTTAAAACGAAATATGGTTACTTTACCTTTAATTTATACATATGAAAATATTAACAAATCTGAATTAAAAAAGTTGAAAAAAATTTTGGGATTAAAGAAAAAAACAAATAAAGATATTAAAAATTTAAATGAAATAGTTCATATTGCTGGTGGTTTTAATTACGCTGAACAAAAAATTGATGAACTTAATAATCAAGCCTTTGAGGCTATTTCAATCTACCCTAATTCTACTTATAAGGAATCAATGGTTGATTTAATAAGCTTTAATACACACCGCACTGGATAGTGAAATGATTCATCCAAGAACTATTTTGATTCTAAGGTTTAGTTCTATTGGTGATATTGTTCAAACGACTTCAGTTTTAGGTACCCTTAAAAATAAATTTCCTGAGAGTCGTATAGATTTTATGACTTTATCTAAATACTCAGCGCTTCTTCAAGAACATCCTTACATTAATAATATTCATGAAGTAGATATAAAAGCTAATTATAAAGCTTTAAAAAGGGTTGGTGTAAAAATGCATTCTTTAAATTATGATCTAGTTCTTGACCTTCATAATACCACTCGTTCAAAAATTATTAGAAGATTTATAAAGAATTCAAATAAACGGTATATAAAAAAACCTAGATGGAATAGGTTTAAAAATTTTGCATTACATTTGAATCATTTCCCTAAGAATTTCACTGTTAGAAATTGGATGAATCAAATAATAGATGATTTATTTGATGAAGAAGTAAAACCTTCAAAAACAAAATTATTTATTTCAAAAGAGGAAATAAAAAAAACAAGCACATTTCTTGATTCAATAGGTTTAATTAAACCTTTTTTTGTGATATTACCTGGAGCTGCTTGGCCTCAAAAATCTTGGCTTTCTGAAAGATATGTTTCTGTTATTAAAAAATGCGTAGAAACTTATAATTTATCTCCACTTTTAATTGGTGGTTCATATGATACCATATGTGATTCTATAAAAAATACTTTAGGCGGTAAATTAATAGATATTCATGGACAAACTAACTTAAGAGAATCAATTGCAATTATTAGTCAATCTGAGTTCATTATAGGTAGTGATACTGGTTTAGTCCACGCAGCTGAGGCATTAGATATTCCAGCAATATCAATTTTAGGACCAACTACAAAGGAAACAGGGGCAGGTGTTTTCAATGATAGATCTATTTCAGTGGAAGATAAAAATTTATGGTGTCGTCCATGCTCACAAAATGGGAGTATACCATGTTATCGTAAAAAACAATATTGTATGACAAATATTGATATTGATAGTGTTATGAATGCTGTTCATGGATTGATGCTATAATGTTTTGGATAATATTATATAATATGTTTCTATATCCAATATTATTTTTTTTAGGCTCGATTATATGTCTTTTCAATAAAAAAGTAAGAGTAGGGTTTATTGGAAGATTAAATACTACTAAGAAATTAAAATATTTTATGTCTAAAATTGATTTAGGTACTGATGTTTATTGGTACCATGCAGCTTCATTAGGTGAATATGAACAAATAAAGCCTGTACTTGCTGGATTAAAAGAAGTTGAACCTTCATCAAAGTCAATTGTTAGTTTTTTTTCGCCTTCTGGATATAATTATGTAAATGATCAAAATATTGATTGTAAAATTTATTTACCATTTGATTTTTTTTGGACAATTAACCGAGCTTTTAAAATAGTTAACCCAAAAAAATTAATTTTAGCTGCATATGATGTTTGGCCTAATTTAGTTTGGAGAGCTGAAAGTATTGGAATACATACAACATTATTTGCAGCTCGATTTTCCACAAATACATCGAAATCATTTCCATTTATAAAAAATTTTTATAAATGTGTTTATGAAAGTTTTTCAGCAATATATACAATTTCAAAATCTGACAATGAGTGTCTTAAAATAATATTACAAAATTCAATTAAACCAATTTTGCGTGTTTTGGGAAATCCTCGTTATGATCAAGTAAAATTAAAAGCTGACAGTTTTACAATAGAGCGTACTAAGTCAGTTTTGCAAAGACCGAAAACACTATTAATAGGTAGTATCCATATTGAAGACGAGAACATTATATTGAATTCTGTAGTTAGTCTAATGAATGAATTAGATGATTTATCTTTGATTTGGGCATATCATGAGCCCAAAGATAAATATCTACATAATGCAGAAGAGTTTTTTAAATCAAAGAATCTTTCCATTGAACGTCTGAGCCATACTACTCCTGATAAATTAAATTCTAGAGTCTGTCTAGTTGATACTATTGGTCAATTAGCTCATTTATATTGGTATGGACAAATAGCATTTATAGGTGGGGGCTTTTCTACTGGAATACATAATGTGATGGAACCTGCAATTGCTAGACTGCCAATATTCTTTGGTCCAAAATATAATAATTCACATGAAGCAGAAGAACTCATTAATGATGGTGGTGGTTTTCATATTGAGTCAGGAACAGATCTATACTTAGGGGTTAAAAATCTTTTTCATAATAATAATGAGTTTATTAAAGCAAGTTTTGCTTCAACAAATGTTGTTCATCGTAATTTAGGTTCAGCAACAAGAGTAGTTAGAAATATCATTCATGATTAATCCAGTTAATTTTTGTTTAGATTATGCAAAGATTCCAATAAAAAAGCAAATTAGTATGTCACATGGCTTACATGTTATTTATGGTGAGAGCGGTAGTGGAAAAACGCATTTAATACGATGCCTAGCAAACTTTAATACTTCTAAAAATAAATATTTTAAAGTTGTTGATTTAAAAATTCCTGAACTATTTCAAATAGTTTTTCAAAACCCTGAAAATCAAATATTATCCCATAAATTATCATTAGAGCTATCTTTTGGATTTGAGTCTAATTTTAATGATTCAACTTTACTAAAAGAAAAAGTTGAATCATTAAAATCTACATTAAAATTTATTAAAAACTGGGACAGACATCCATCTACTTTAAGTGGTGGTGAGATGGAGATGCTAAATTTGGTTACAGCTTTTAGTATGAATCCTGATCTTATTTTAATTGATGATGGCTTGTCATTTATGAATTCAGATATAAAATCTACTTGGGTAAAATGGATGCAAAAAAGAGTAATAAAACAAAAGACAATATTATGGTTTACATCTGACATTTCGGATTTCGCATATAGCGATTTAAATTGGATTATTTCATTATCTGATTTTGTCCAAGTAAATAATTCCATTAATACTAATAATTATAACTTTTCTGCACCAAAAGGAAATATGTCTTTAAAAATAAAAAACTTATCTTTCTATTTTGAAAAAATATCGCCACTAATTGAAAATTGGAATAGCACTATTACTTCTGCTAGAAGTATTGGTTTAGCTGGGAAAAACGGAATAGGTAAGACAACCCTATCTCAACTATTTACAGGTACACTCAAACCTTCTAATGGCTCAATTTCAATCTCAATTAATGGCTCTAAACCATCTATTGCTACTCTTGATCAGTTTCCAGAAAGAATTTTAGGCTCAAACTCCCTCGATTATTTTATTTCTTTATTAATTAAAAGAGAAAAATTGCATCCAAGATTAGTAAATATATGTATAGAACAGCTCAATTCGCATCAAATTAATTGGGAAATAATAAAAAACCAATCTGCTCTAGATATTCCATGGTCAACTTTAAGAATGTCTTTAATAATTATTCTATCACATTGCAATTATGATCTTTTAATTTTAGATGAACCAACTTTTGGTTTTGGTTGGAGACAAAAAGAACTTTTAAGCAAACTTTTTCGTGAGACTTTATCGCAAAAGCATCTTATTTTAATTTCACATGATATGCCATTCTTTATGGCACATTGTGATCAAATATACGATCTAGATAATCAATCTATTATTAATAATGAAAAGATTTTAATAAATGCTAATTAAACCAAAGATTACTGATCCAACTAAAATAATTACATTTGCTAATATGATTAGCCTTGGTAGAGCTGTTTTAGCAGTTCCAATAGTATATACATTACGTGATCCTAACCTAGGTTATATAACATTTAGTTTAATTATTTTAGCTGTCCTATCTGATACCCTAGATGGTTGGTTTGCAAGGCAAGCTCATGAAGTAACACATTTTGGAAAATGGATTGACCCTATTGCAGACTTTGCTTGTATCCTTTCTGTCACTGCATATTTAACATTAGTGGGTAGATTCCCAGGTTGGTTCTTTATATTATACCTATTTAGATATATAACTATTGCATTAACTGCAATATACTTTTTAAATCGTAGTAAATTTATATTAAATGCGAACTGGTGGGGTAAATGGGCAGCCGGGATAACTGCTTTAGCTTTATTGTTACATATTTGGCCATGGGATGCCTTGCCTTGGACGCAAGATATAGCAATTTATTGTGCTACTTTTCTATTAACGGTTAGTTGGATCTCTTATACAAAAACATTTTTTAAGTTATATAAAGAAATTAAATAATGGCGCTTCTTGGAAAAGTATTTAAAGCATTAAAGCAAACGCGTGAAACAATCTCTGAGGCATTTGATTCTGTTAGAAAACAAAAAGTAAGCATTGAATCATTAGATCAATTAGAAGAAACGCTCATTCTTGCTGATTTAGGATTTGTAGTTGTTGGAAAAATATTAGATACTATAAAGAAGAATAAAAAAGAGAACTTTATTATTGATGTGGAAAGTTATTTGATTTCAATTTTACCTGAAGATCACAATGATAAAATTTACAACTCTATGTCGACAGTCATTTTTATGGTTGGTGTTAATGGAACAGGGAAAACAACTTCATGTGCTAAGCTAGCAAACTACTACAAATCTCAAGGTAAGAAAGTTTTAATGATTGCTGCTGATACATATAGAGCAGCAGCTGTTGATCAATTAAAAGTTTGGTCAAATAGACTACATATAGAAACAATATATAACGAATCTTCAAATCAGCCATCGGCTGTTTTATTTGATGGTCTTACAGCGGCTAAATCTCAGGATTCTGACATTATAATTGTAGATACAGCCGGTAGACTACACACATCGAAAAACTTAATGTCTGAACTAGAAAAAATGTATCGACTATCCATGAAAAATTTTTCATCTTTCAATATTAATTCACTTATAACTCTAGATGCAAGTTTAGGACAAAACTCATTAATTCAAGCTAAAAATTTTGCTAGTAAAGTTCAATTAGATGGTGCAATTCTAACTAAAATGGATGGAACAGCTAAGGGGGGCATTATTTTTCCTTTATATAGTGAATTAAATATTGCGGTAAAGTTTATTGGATTAGGGGAAGATTTAAGTGATATATCTAGGTTTAATCGAAATGAATATGTTCAAAGTATTCTAGGGACAAATAAAGTTTTATGAATAAACATAAATTAAAAATGATAAGTCTTGGATGTGCTAAAGCATTAGTTGACTCTGAGATCTTACTTGGCGGATTAGAGAGAGAAAATTTTATAATAACTGATGATCCTGAAGATGCAGAAACAATTGTTGTAAATACATGTGGGTTTCTTGATATTGCTCGAGAAGAGTCAATCGAGACTATTCTTCAGGCTGCAAAGCTTAAAGAAACTGGTAAATTAAAACAACTTGTTGTGATGGGTTGTTTATCAGAAAGATATCCTGAGGCACTATCAAAAGAGATTCCTGAAGTCGATAGATTTTTTGGTAGTAAAGATCATAAGCAAATAGCTTCTTTTCTTACGGGTAAAGATTTTACAAAAGATGACCCATTGTTTTATCGTTCATTATTAACTCCAAATCATTACGCATACTTGAAAATTGCAGAAGGTTGTGATAATGGATGCTCATTCTGCAGTATTCCAATTATGCGAGGTTTGCAAAAAAGTAGGAACATTGATTCAATCATGTGGGAAGCAGAAAAATTATTAGAAAATGGTGTTAAAGAACTACTTGTGATAGCCCAAGATTCAACAAGTTATGGATGGGATTTAAAGCCAAAAAAATACCTTAGTGATTTAATAATTTCTTTGGACACATTAGGTTTTAATTGGATTCGTCTTCATTATGCTCACCCAGCTCATTTATCTAAAAGAATCATTGAATCAATGGCAAATGCTAAAAATATGTGTCAATATTTAGATATGCCAATTCAACATGCATCTAATAAAATATTAAAATCAATGAGAAGAGGTTTGGGGCAATCAGGAATTCGTGACCGTATTCTACAATTAAGAGAAGCTATCCCAAATATCCGTATTCGTACAACTTTAATTGTTGGTTATCCTGATGAGACTGATGAGGACTTCAATACTTTATATAATTTTATTGAAGAAATGGAATTTGATAGACTTGGAGTTTTTACATATTCTGAAGAAGAAGGAACTTTAGCAGAAGCATTACAAGATAATGTGCCTCAAGAGGTAAAAAATGAAAGAAAAGATCAAATTTTAGATTTACAAGCAAGTATTAGTTCAGAAAAAAATCAGCTTATGGTTGGAAATACATATAAAGTTTTAGTAGATAAGACTGGAGATTCTGTTTCAGTTGGAAGAACTGAATTTGATTCACCAGAGATTGATAATATTGTCCATATTAAAGAATCGGTTCCAACTGGAAAGTTTATAAATATTAAAGTTGAGTCAAGTAATGAGTTTGAACTTATTGGTTCACCAATTGAATGATTTAAATTATGAAGGTGACTTATAATATTTTTTAATTTCTAAAGCATATTTTTTTAATAGATGATTGGGTATTGGTAAAAGAAGATTGTATTGAACAACTTTCCATTTTTTATTTTCAATTTTCAATACCCCTGTTCCTCTAAAATCTCCATATTTTTCACTAATTAGAACTTCATCAAACCAAGCTGTTTTTTTATCATCAGAGAGGTAAATATTTCTTTCTTTCATTGTATAAGTCCATCCTGTACCTGTAGCCATTCTTTTCGTTGCATATGCATTAAACTCATTTATACTCCAACGTTCACTTATATCAGTGCCAAAGAAAACAGCATTGCTTGCAAATAGGTCAATATATTTTTTTGAATTTGCTTTTGAGGCAAATATATGGAGATCGTCAAGAACAGATTCAACGGCAATAACTTGATTACTTTTTTGTGAATAAAGAAAAGTTATTAATATTAATAGTGAAATTATTTTTTTCATAACTACCTACTTTATTTATTTATTAGGATCTCTACTTTGTAATAACAGCCAATTATAAATATCTTTATTATTATATGTTTTTGTCCATGAATTATGATTTGTATTTGGATATTTTGTGAATTTTATATTTCCATTTATTTTGTTTATTTCTTCTACCATACTAATTGTTTCTTGAACTGGTATAACGGAGTCATCTTCACCATGAAAAGCCCATATAGGAAGGTCTTTGATTGTCAGTGCTTTTTCAGGGTTTCCACCTCCACAAATAGGTATTGCTGCAGCAAATATTTCAGGACGTTTAGAGATAATTCCCCAGGTGCCATAACCACCCATACTAAGCCCAGTTATATATACACGATTTTTATCAACATTATTATTTTTTATAAAATCTTCAAGAATTGAAATAACTTCATATTGTATTGTATCATCTCGCCAATCAAATTTTAATGGACATTGGGGGGAAAGAGTAATAAATGGAAAAGATTTATTTGATTCTACAACTTTTGGAATACCGTGAAGTTTTATAAGATTTATATCTTTTCCTCTCTCACCTATACCGTGTAAAAATAAGATCAGAGGCCATTTATTTTTAGAATCTTTTTCATAATGTTCTGGAAAAGAAACTAGTTTCTGAAGTTCCATATTTTTTACATTTCCTTGTGAAAAAATTTGTGAAATAAATAGTAGAGTAAATAAAATTTTATTTAAATGTTTATGCATAGATAATTGTACTGAAGATACATGTTTTTGGAAATAATAAAAATAATTTGATTAATATATTATTAAAGTATCAATCCTATATCTCTGCCATTGTTTCGTATATAATTTCAGAGGTAAATTTGCCGATATGTCAGAGTTTAAACTTGATTCTAGCTTCAATCCTCAAGGTGACCAACCTCAAGCAATAGATAGTCTTGTTAAGGGTCTAAATAATGGTGATGATCACCAAGTATTATTAGGTATAACAGGTTCTGGTAAAACATTTACTATAGCTAATGTTATTGAAAAAGTACAGCGTCCAACTTTAATTATTTCACATAATAAAACTTTAGCCGCTCAACTTTATGGAGAATTCAAACAACTATTTCCTGACAATGCTGTTGAATACTTTATTAGTTATTATGACTATTATCAACCTGAAGCTTACTTGCCTGTTACAGATACTTTTATAGAAAAAGATATGTCTATAAATGAAGAAATAGACATACTTAGATTAAGAGCAACTAGTTCATTATTGGAAAGAAAAGATGTAATTGTTGTAAGCTCAGTGTCATGTATATATGGCATAGGTTCTCCGGATGAATATAGAGATAAAGTGATTCATCTAAAGCGCGGCATGATGCTCAATCGTAAACAATTACTAAAAAACCTTGTAAATATTCATTATCTCAGAAATGACACTGTTTTTGAAAGAAGTAGTTTTCGTGTTAGAGGAGATGTTGTTGAAATTTACTTAGCTTATGAAGATGTAGGACTTCGAATAGAGCTTTTTGGAGATGAAATAGATCAAATTATGCGTTTTCATCCTTTAACTGGTGAAGTTTTGAAAGAAATGGATTCAGAATTTATTTACCCTGGAAAACATTTTGTTACTGATCAAGCTACCATCAACAGGGTTTCTGGCGATATTCGTCTTGAGATGATTCGTAGATTAGAAGACTTAAGATCAACAGATAAGTTGCTTGAGGCTCAAAGGCTTGAGCAGCGAACTAATTTTGATTTAGAAATGATGATGGAAGTAGGTTATTGCTCAGGTATTGAAAATTATTCTCGATATTTCTCAGGAAGAAAACCAGGTGAAAGGCCTTACACGTTAATTGATTTTTTCCCTGATGACTTTATGACTGTTATCGATGAATCTCATGTTTCTCTTCCACAGATACAAGCAATGTATAATGGTGATAGAGCACGTAAAGAAGTTTTGGTTGAACATGGTTTTCGTTTACCTAGTGCTTTAGATAATCGTCCGATGAAAATTGATGAATTTCATGCAAAACAAAACCAAGTTATTCATGTTTCAGCTACCCCTGCACACAGAGAACTTGAGATGTCAAAAGGTGTTGTTGTTGAGCAAGTAATTAGACCTACAGGGTTATTAGACCCATTAGTTGAAGTGAGAAAAAGTCATGGGCAAATTGATGATTTAATTGGTGAAATAAGAAAACGAATAGAAAGAAATGAGCGTACTTTAGTTACTACTTTAACTAAACGTATGTCAGAAGATTTAAGTGAGTATTTGCGAGGTGTTAACTTGAGTGTTAGATATCTTCATAGTGAAGTCGCCACATTAGAAAGAGTTCAAATTTTGAGAGATTTGCGTTTAGGCGAATTTGATGTTTTAGTTGGGATCAATCTTTTAAGAGAAGGCCTTGATCTTCCAGAAGTATCTTTAGTAGCTGTTATTGATGCGGATAAACAAGGTTTTCTTAGGTCGAGAAGTGCACTGATGCAAACAGCTGGTAGAGCAGCAAGACACATTAACGGCAAAGTTATTTTATATGGAGATAAAATAACGGATGCTATGGAATATTTAATAAGTGAATCATCCAGAAGACGAAAAATACAAGATAATTATAATAAAAAACATGGTATTAAGCCTGAAACTGTTTTTAAATCCACAGATCAGATAATGGGTACAACAGCTGTTGCTGATTCAAAGCATGAAGAAGAAGAGCCTGATAAATATAAAAGTCGTAAAGGTGATGACTTTAGTAAAATAGATAAAAAGTTAGCTCTTGATATGATGAGAGAAGAAATGCTGCAATCTGCTGATTCCTTAGATTTTGAACGTGCTGCAAAATTAAGAGACGAAATATCTCAAATTGAAAAAGAATTATTAAACGTATTTTAAGAGACTAAAATGAGCATTGAACGTATCCAAAAAAAATCTGGAATTATTGGTAGATCTGATTCCATTCAGCAAGTCCTTGAAATGATTATGCAAGTTTCACCTGTAAATATATCAGTATTAATTACAGGAGAATCAGGTACTGGCAAGGAAATGGTTGCTAAAGCACTCCATGAAAATAGTAAAAGATCACACGAATCACTTGTTACGGTCAATTGTGGTGCAATTCCAGAAGGAATTATAGAAAGCGAATTATTTGGTCATAAAAAAGGTGCTTATACTGATGCTAGAAATGATCGCAAAGGTTATTTTGAGACAGCACACAAAGGAACAATTTTCCTTGATGAAATAGGTGAAACTCCTTTAGAAACCCAAGTAAAACTACTTAGAGTTCTTGAGAGTGGTGAATTCATGCCAGTTGGTGCATCTAAATCAAAGAAAACAGATGTAAGAGTTATCGCTGCTACAAATAAAAATCTTGCTGATTTAGTCTCTAAAGACAAGTTTAGACAAGATCTTTATTATCGATTAAAAACCGTTACTATTGATTCCCCAGCTCTTCGTAATCGTCTTGAAGATATAAGTTTACTTGTTGAAAGGTTTGCTCTTGAATTTACACGTTCAAATGATATGCTTTATAGGGGCTTTATGCCAGAATCTATACGCGTAATGAAAAACTTTGCATGGAATGGAAATATCAGGGAACTTAAAAATTTTGTAGAAAGTATAATTGTTTTAGAAAAAGGAGAGAGAATTACTGTTGAAATGGTAGAAAAACAATTAGGGCTCAATAAAATAGGTGTTCATGATAATACAGCACTCCCAGTTGTTATGCCTCAACCGACAGAGTCCGCTGAACGAGAATTAATACTTCGTCAACTTTTTTTACTACGTCAAGATGTTGAGTTTTTAAAACAAGTAGCTTCAGATGGTAGCACTATTCCTAACCATGTTGGCTTACCAGTTATCGCAAGTAGTAGTGGTGAAGTGAACCCAAGTCTGCATATTGATGAAGATGTTGAAAATTTTATTAAAAATAGTGCTATTGGTGATATCACAATGGAAGATCTAGAGCGTGAAGTAATAGAACGTACACTAAAATATTTTAATAATAATCGTCGTGCTTCAGCTAAATCATTAAATATGAGCGAAAGAACTTTATATCGTAAAATTGATCAATATGGATTAGAGAGAAAAATTAAGTTAAATGAATAAAAATAATATTTTTATAGTTCTTAGTTCTCTTCTATCTGGATGTATCTATTATTCTATGGCAGGTAGTATACCTGCTCACATAAATTCAATTTCAATACCAATTGTTGAGAATCAAACTGCTGAATTTGGCATGAGTGAATCAGTTACAGAAAATTTATTACTAAAGTTTAATGAGGAAAATATTCTTAGAGTAACGGATGAAGACCAAGCAACTTCTATTCTTAGGGGTACAATAGTACGTGTTACGGATGCGCCATATACTTTCACCAAAGAAGAAGCAGTAACAGAATATAGATTTACGGTTCATATGAAAGTAGAATGGTTTGACGTTAGAGATGATAAAGTTTTAATAGAAAAAGAATTTTCTGGTTGGGGTGCTTATGGCTTATCAGGTGATATTAGCTCAGATGCTATCGATAATGATGGAGATGGATTGATAGATAGTGAAGATAATGATGAATTTGGTGATCCACGTGAATTTGCCACAGCAGTAGCCGTAACAAAAATTGCAGAAGATGTTTTGAATGAAATCATGACATCGTGGTAATCTTAATATTGATTTAACTTAGAAATGTGAGAAGAATGAAAACTACAATTGCAGAATTAAAAAATTTTGAAGGAAAAGAAGTTGTTTTAAATGGTTGGGTCTATAATCTTAGATCGATCGGTAAAATTTGGTTTTTAATATTGCGAGATGGCACGGGATTAGTTCAATGCGTTGTGGTAAAAGCAGATACTGAAGAATCAATTTTCAGCTTAGAGAATAAGCTAACACAAGAGTCTTCAGTTACAGTAACTGGAACAGTTCGTGCTGAACCTCGATCAATTGGAGGCTATGAACTTGGCGTAACAAATATTGAAGTCCATCAAGTTGCTGAAGAATATCCTATATCTCATAAAGAGCATGGTACTGATTTTTTAATGAGTAATAGACATCTTTGGTTACGCTCAAAAAATCAAAATGCAATATTAAAGATTAGACACCAAGTAGTTAAAGCAACTCGAGATTTTTACGATAATAATGGTTTTACATTAATGGACTCTCCAATTTTAACTGCCAATGCTGTTGAAGGAACAAGTACGTTATTTGAGCTAGACTACTTTGATCGATCAGCTTATTTAACCCAAAGTGGTCAGTTATATGGAGAATCAAGTGCAATGGCTTTTGGTAAAATTTATGTTTTTGGACCCACTTTTAGAGCTGAAAAATCAAAAACGCGTCGTCATTTAACTGAATTTTGGATGGTTGAGCCTGAAATGGCATACTGCGATTTAGAAGAGAATATGGAATGGGCTGAGAAACATGTTAGTTATGTTGTTCAATGGTGTTTAGAGCATTGTCAGGAAGAATTAAAAGTGCTTGAGCGAGATGTTTCATCTTTAGAAAAGGTATTACCACCATTTCCTAGAATTACATATGATGAGGCTGCAAAGATTCTTAAAGATAAAGGTGCTGATTTCAAATATGGTTCTGACTTTGGAGGAACTGATGAAACCATTATATCAGAACAGTTTGATCGACCAGTAATGATTCATCGTTGGCCAGCTGAGATTAAAGCTTTCTATATGAAAAGAGACCCTGAAAACGAGAATCTAGCTCTAGGCGTTGATATGATAGCACCTGAAGGATATGGTGAGATTATTGGAGGTGGCCAAAGAGAAGATGATCATGATAAGCTTCTTGAACGAATTAATGAGCATAAATTACCAGTTGAACCATTTCAATGGTACCTTGATTTAAGGAAATATGGGTCGGTCCCTCACTCAGGTTTTGGCTTAGGTATTGAACGAACTGTAGGGTGGATTTGTGGAACGAAACATGTCCGTGAAACAATACCTTATCCTCGTACAATGCATAGGATAGAACCATAATAAGTTTATTGTTATGAAAATTGCGCTATGCCAGATAAACCCCACTGTTGGGGCAATCAATAAAAATAAAAAAAGTATACTTAGTAACTATTACCGTGCTCTTGATTTAGCAGCGGATATCGTAGTATTCCCAGAACTAGCTATTATAGGCTATCCTCCTCAAGATCTGTTACTTAGAGATCATTTTATTAAAAATTCACAGAATGCATTAGAAGAAATAGCTCAAAAATCAACAATCCCTATTATTTTGGGAAACACTTTGATTGAAGGTAATAAGCTTTATAATTGCGCATTTTTTTGTGAAAATGGTGAAGTAGTAAATCATTATAAAAAAAGATTATTACCAACTTATGATGTTTTCGATGAAGATCGTTATTTTTCTCCTGGCAATGATAATTTAATAATAGAAGTAGCTATTGATGGCAAAAGCACTAAAATAGGGTTGCAAATTTGCGAAGATCTTTGGGATGAGAACTATTCATGTGATCTAGCGAAAGAGATTAAAGCCTCAGGTGCAGAAATAATTATTAATATTTCTGCGTCACCTTATAGAGTTGATAGATTATTGGAACGTTGTGAGCTTCTTCAACGGAAAGCAAAGGATAATATTATACCCTATCTTTATTGCAATTTAGTTGGTGCACAGGATGAACTTATTTTTGATGGGCAATCACTGGCATATAATGAGAAGGGTCATTTGATCGCTCAAGGTAAAGCTTTTGAAGAAGAAATAGTAATGGTTGATCTTAGTTTAAATAAGCCAATGGATTTAAATATTGTAGAAAGAGAAGAAAAGATTTATAATGCTCTAGTACTTGGAGTGAAAGACTATTTTAAAAAGACTTACCACGCAGAGGCTGTAATTGGGCTTAGTGGCGGTATAGATTCTAGTTTAACAGCTTGCATTGCAGTTGACGCACTTGGAAAAGATAATGTTTACGGTATCTCTATGCCTTCAAAATTTTCAAGCCAACATAGTAAAGATGATGCAAAACTATTATCTAGAAATCTAGGCATTGATTACAGAACGATATCGATTGAATCAATTGTGAGTTCTTTTGAGCAGTCGTTAAAAGTAAGCTATAATGGTAGTGAATTTGGAGTAGCTGAAGAAAATATTCAAGCAAGAGCTCGTGGAAGTATTATTATGGCCCTCTCAAATAAATTTAATTGGTTAGTTTTATCTACAGGAAATAAAACTGAACTTGCTATGGGCTATTGTACACTTTATGGAGATATGAACGGAGGTCTTGCTGTTATATCAGACCTTTCAAAAACTGATGTATATGCCTTATCTAATTGGGTAAATAAAAATGCTGGTTTTGAACGAATTCCTTTAAGCTCAATTGAAAAACCACCTTCAGCAGAATTACGTCCAGATCAAGTTGATCCATTTGATTACAATGTAGTTAGTCCTTTAGTTAGCTCTCTTATTGATTACGAGAAATCACCATCTGAATTAATTGAAGAAGGCGCTGATCCTGAGTTGGTAAAAGATATATCGAATCGTATCCGAATTAATGAGTATAAAAGACGTCAATCTGCCCCAGGTTTACGTGTAACTTCAAAAGCCTTTGGCATTGGAAGACGGGTTCCTATTATTAATCAATATGATGAGCTTAAGCATGGTTAAAAGAATAATTATTTTTGTCTTTTTATTTACCTTAGTAATCGCTCAAAAGAGATCGCCGGCAATGTATTGGGAGTCTTTAGAGTTTAAGGAAAAAGTTGCATTTGTAAATGGAGTATATGCGGCAGGAGCAAAGTTCAAATTTCATCATAAACAAGAAGTTAAAAAGCAGTTTAACCAAGATCCTAACTGGGTTGAACCTTATTATATTGAACGTTTTTATGATATTATTGATGAA
>Ga0209335_10000148_pt1 | contig 76305 bp, 49 predicted proteins | sample COG_09_FD_184753 | JGI IMG/M metagenome (GOLD analysis project Ga0209335, IMG submission 184753) | Pelagic Microbial community sample from North Sea - COGITO 998_met_09 (SPAdes) (version 2) | ecosystem: Environmental > Aquatic > Marine > Neritic zone/Coastal water | place: Helgoland, sampling...
GTCGTCGCATTATTTTCTTCTGAGAGAGAGAAAAAAAACTTTGCCAAGGGAACTAAACTCGTCGCCAAAGCGTCCCTTTTCTCTCGATTTTCCAAATCCGCGATCTGTTTCAAAGGCTCTCGCCAAAGTTTTCTCGTTTTGTCTTCGTCTCCTCCTCCTTTCCGCGACAAAACGGCCGCTTCCAAGGCCTCCATGATGATGATGTAATGATGATTTGATATGTGATGTATATATCACAGAAGAGCAAAAGAAAGTGAGAAAAGAGACGAGAGTGAGAATTTTTTTTTTTGAATTTTTTTGTCTTTTTGACCAAAAGTGTGCAGTTTGAGACAAATTTTTGCATCGAGAGTCTTCGATTGATTTCAGCCATCGAATAATACTTCCACACAAAGAACAACAAAGAAGAAGGTCTTTCTAAAACCACATCATCATCATCAAAAGAAGAGATGGGGAAAACACCGGCGCAGGAGAACCGCCTGAAGGCGAAGAAAGCCGGGATGTCGCACCAAGACGTCCTGGACGAGAAGAAGAGAGAGGACTCCAAGTTGAAAAAGCTCGCCTCGGCGAACCAGTCGTTTGGGCAAGTGAAAGGCGCGGCGATGAACACGAAACACGCGAAGGAGATGCAACGTTTGAAAGACTTGAACGACCCGACGACGAAGATTGGACGAGAACATCTCCGGGCGCAAAAGAAAGCGGCGAAAGAAGCGCAGGAGTTTCTGTTGAGAACGAAAGGGATCGACATCAAACAGCCGGAAGTGGCGGAAGGCGTGGATAAGAAGACGGTTTTGTGCGAGTTTTTTAAGCACGGATGTTGCGCCAAGACCGGGGATAAGTGCGCGTTTTCGCACGATTTGGCCATCAACGAAAAAATCGCCAAGAGGAGTTTGTTCGAAAACGTAGATTCCATCGACGATTGGGATCAGAAGAAGTTAGAGGCGGTGATTCAAAAGAAACACGGGCAAGAGGTGAATTCGAGCAACGAGACGCAAATTATTTGCAAACACTTTCTCGACGCGGTGGAGAAGAAGTTATACGGGTGGTTTTGGCAGTGCGCGGACGGGAAGGATTGCAAGTATAAGCACAAGTTACCGCCCGGGTACGTGTTCGCCGCGGATATTCGAGCCGCGGAGTTAGAGGCTATGAAGAATAGAAAAACGGACCAGGATCTTTTGAGAGAAAAGTTGAACGAGTTAAAAGTAAAAGGTGGGACTGGGACGCCGGTGACGTTGGAGAATTACTTGGCGTGGAAGGAAAAGAAAGTCGCGGCGAGGAAAGCGACGGACGAGGAAGAATTGAGAGAAAGGCACAAGAAGAAATTGTTCACCGGGAAGGAGTTGGTCGAAGAAATTACGAATGATACGGACGATAAGACGGAAGGCGAAGACGAGATTACGCGTTTGTTGGCGGAAAGAGCGAAAGCGAACCAAGAGAGCGAAGATGCGGCGAGAAAAGAGGCGGAGGAGAACTTAGCGCGAGCGAAAGAATTGGGTGATTTGTACAACGAAGATATGCTTCCGGACGATGATAGAGGCATGATGGACGATTTAGAGGAAGATCTGGTTGTTCCAGAAGGTTGGTCCGAAGACGCGATCGCACCGAACGTGGTTGCTGGTACGAGAGAAGCGAAGGAAATTATGAGCGCGTTGGAGGTCCCCGAGCAAAAAGGTATGACAGAAAAGCAAAAGAAAATTCTCGAGGAGAAGAAGAAGTTGGAAGAAGAAGGCATTGCCATCGCACAGGATACGAAGAAGCCGAAAGATCCGGACGATATTTACAAACCTCAGACAGAAATTCCGGATGAATTCAAAGATATGGACGAGTTAGATCCGAAAGCTTTGGGCGAGGCCATAGCGAAGAAACGCGCGGCAGAGGAAGCCGAAGCGTCCGCGCTGATTTTACAAGTCGCCGAAGAAAAAGCGAAAAAAGAAGCCGCCAAGGCGGAAAAGAAAGCGGCGAGAGAGGCGGAGAGAGCGAAGAAGAAAAAGTCAAAGAAAGGGATTAAAGGCGAAGACGAGGAGGAAGAAATTACGAGCTTGGAACAAGCGATTGGTAAGGCGGAAATCAGCGGCATCTCCAAAGCTGGTTTGAAACGAACCGTCACCGGCGTTCTCTCTTCGCAAATTGCCGCCAGAGATATTAAAATTACAAACTTCTCCATGACGATGAATGGCAGAGTGTTAATCGACGAATGCGATATTGAGTTGACCATCGGTAGACGATACGGTTTGATTGGGCAAAACGGCTCTGGAAAGACCAACTTTCTCGAGTGTTTAGCCATGAGAGAGGTGCCAATCCCAGATCACGTAGACATTTATCACTTGAAAACTGAAGCGGAACCGTCGGATAGATCTGCGATTCAGTGCGTTATCGACGAGCTCGTGGAAGAGATGGAACGATTGAACAAGTTTGAGCAACATTTGTTGGAGAATTTCGGCCCGGACGACGAGCGCTTGATGTCTTTGTACGATCGATTGGAGGAAATTGATCCATCCACGTTCGAGGCAAGAGCGAGCGAATTGCTGCACTCGTTAGGTTTCTCCGCGGAAATGATTGATCGTCCGACGAAGGACATGTCGGGGGGGTGGCGCATGCGCGTGGCGTTGGCGAAAGCGTTGTTTGCGACGCCGACAATCTTGTTGCTCGACGAACCGACGAACCATTTGGATTTAGAAGCGTGCGTGTGGTTAGAAAACCACTTGGCTTTGTACAAGAAATGTTTAGTCGTCGTTTCTCATTCGCAAGATTTCTTAAACGGCGTGTGTTCGCACATGATTTGGCTCACCGACGGCAAATTGAAGTATTATTCCGGGAACTACGACACGTACTGTCGCACCGTTGAGGAAGACAACATCGTCCAACAGCGTAAATACGAAAAAGAACAATCTGATATTAACCACTTGAAAGAGTTTATTCGATCGTGCGGGACGTACGCGAACGCGAGAAAGCAAGCGGAATCGAAACAGAAAATCATCGATAAAATGATCGCCGCCGGCTTAACTCCGCCGGTGCACAAGGAGAGAACGTTTACGTTCAATTTTCCGGATTGCGATAAGGTACCGCCGCCGGTGTTACCGTTCGACCAGGTCTCGTTCGCGTACAACGGTAAAGAAGAAAATTACTTGTACGACAAACTGGATTTAGGCGTTGACTGCGACAGTCGCGTGGCTTTAGTTGGACCGAACGGCGCCGGTAAATCCACTTTATTGAAGCTCATGACGGGCGAGTTGACTCCAACCAAAGGTTCGGTCTCTCGACACTCCGCTTTGAACATCGGTAAATACCATCAGCACTCCGTCGAAGTTTTGGATCGAAGCAAAACCGTTTTGCAATTTTTCATGGATACTTATCCCAACGTCCACGGTAAGTTTAAACGAGACATTGACGAATGGCGCGCGTTTCTCGGAAAATACGGCATCGCCGGTAAACAACAAACGACGCTTATTGGTGAACTGTCCGAAGGACAACAATCTCGCTTAGTCTTTGCGATGATTTGTATGGGCAAACCAAACTTGTTGTTACTCGATGAGCCTACGAATCACTTGGATTTAGAAGCCATTGATGCGTTAGCCGAAGCTATTAAGGTGTACAACGGCGGTGTCATTTTGGTTTCGCACGATTTCCGTTTAATCGACCAAGTCGCGAGAGATATTTGGGTGTGCGAAGACAAAACCGTTCGCAGATGGGACAAAGACATTCGCGAGTACAAGAAACACTTGTCTAAGAAAGCGGAAAGAGAGGCGAAAGAGAGAAAGTTGGCGAAGAAGTAAGAAGATAATAAAGAGTAAGAACGAGAAAGAGTATATAAACATTGACCATCTTAAAAAACGACATCATTGAACGTTATTATTATTATTATTTTAGCCGTTCTTTTAAACGCGTATACAAGAACACAACTTGAATAATACACATCACACGAATACATTCTAATAAATACTAAACTATCGCGCGCAGCACTCTACTTCTTCTACATCACGGCAATAACAACCACGATCGAAACGCCACGATGCACCAATCGATGCACCCCAACATCGCCGTAAACACACACAAACCGACTAAAATGACCATCGCGTTCCCGCACACGTCTCGCCCGGTTTGCTTGCTCAAAAGCACCGCATCGGGCCATTTCAAAAGTGGCGCCGCGTTTTTCGCGTTTTGCACTTGTTTCTCTACCCAACCGATGCATTTTTTTATGCACCACAACATGCCACCGCCTTCGTTGTTTGCATTCGTCTCGTCGTCGTTGACGTACTCACCGTTACCACCCGACGATGTTCCTTCAAAACTCCTCGGGGAAATCATCGTCGGGAAAGAAGACCTTCGTCGGAACAAAATTCTCGTCGGTGATGGTGGTGTTAATGTTCGCCCGTTTTTGTCTCCTCCTCCTCCGCGAGTCGCAGTAAACCGAACGATGTCGTGTCGTCTTCGTCTCCCGCTTTGTCTCGACGACAGCGACGGTTGGAGAACCCCGAGAGCAAGAGCAGCGCGCGTCATGTGATGTGCGTTTGGAAACACCTTTAGGGGAAATTGAAATGACGCGAAAGCGTCAAAAGCCTCACAAGAAACATGTCTTCATCCATCGCGCCTCGAGCATCGGTACAGTTCTTCCGCCACCAAAGCGCGAGGAAAAGAACCAGGAGGATAGGAACTTTCGTTTCTTCTTCGTTCAGTCCGTTCCAAACGAAACTGGGGGCAATGGTGTACGATTCTGGGTACCGACAGTTGTTTCGCCTGTTGGGATATCCCGGGTGCGAGAAAGAGGCGGAGGAAGTGGTGTCCATCTTAGCGAGCGAGAACGAACGAGCGATGCAGTTATTGGACGTGTCGTGCGGTCCCGGCGTGGTGACGAAAAGTATCATCTCCTCGAAGATGTTTGCGAAAGTTTACGCGCTCGATTTTTACGAGAGCATGTGCGAACGAGCGAAAGAAACGTTCGAGAGAGAGTGCACTGGGAACAACAACAGTTACGAAGTCGTGCGAGGAGACGTGTCGGATTTACCGTTCGCGAACGAAACGTTCGAAAAAGTGTCCTCGACGGCTGGAATGCACTGTTGGCCGAACCCGGTGAAAGGAATGAAAGAAATCAAAAGGGTGTTGAAACCGTCCGCGAGGAGCGACGAAGACGATTGGGGCGTTTTGTTCAGCACGGTCGTGTTGCCGCGGAAAGGCAACGAGACGAGAGAGACGTACAAATGGGAGACGAATAAGCCGTTTTTGGATCGCGAGGCGGTTTTGGATATCGTGAGAGAGAGCGGGTTCGACGAATACGAAGTCGTGATGGAAGATAAGGCGTATATACTCGTCAAAGCGCGGTACTTTTAGGAGGTAGAAACTAGTTTATGAAGAGAATGTATTTTAGACAGACACACGCGCGGCGCGAAAATTATTATTCGTTGACAATCTCATTCAAAGCGTCGGTAATCGTTTCGTACTCGAATCGATATCCTTCTCTCAAGAGCTCCTTTGGCAACACTTTCTGTCCTTGCAACACTAACGAGCTCCCTTCTCCTAAAAGCGCTTGCAACGCGAAATCTGGAACCGGCATCCAACTCGGTCTCCCTAACTCCTTCCCTAACGAGTTGGTCAAATCCCTCATTTTCACCGGAAACGGCGCAGTCGCGTTTATCGCGCCTTTCAATTCTTCGTTCACTAAACTCTCCCTAATAATCTTCACCGCATCTTTCCTGTGAATCCACGAAAACCACTGACCACCGTCACCAATCGGACCTCCCATGAAGAGCTGAAAAGTAGGCAACATCTTCCCCAACGCGCCTCCGTCTCTATCTAAAACAATCCCCAACCTCACAAACACGACTCTCGTCTCGCCGTTCGTCATCTCCTCCGCCTTCTTCGCCGCCTTCTCCCACGCTCGACACACGCTCGATAAGTAATCCTTCCCCGAGTTGCTCGACTCATCGAACGTCTCCTCGTCGCTCGTCCCGTAATACCCAATCGCGCTCGCGGTCACCAAAACCTTCGGCCGTTTACTTTCCTCCTTCACGTTCGCTATCGCCGAAACCACCGCCTCGGTCGCTTTCACTCGGCTGTTCATGATTTCTTTCTTCACGTTCTCGTCCCATCGCGTACTGATTGGTTCTCCGGCTAAATTGACCACGTGCGTGGATCCTTTAATCCCTAACGGCCATTTCGTCGGTTCGATTAAGAGTAGCGTTCCTTTCGGTAACGTTTCCGGTTTCAATTTTTTCTTCGCCTGTTTTATCGACCGAGTGAGCACTCGCACCTCGTGTCCGTCTTTCAGTAAACTTTCCACCAGTTTCGTGCCGACGAACCCAGTCGCGCCGGTTATGCTGACCACCATTTTGTTCTCTGATTCTTCTTCTTTATCGTCCTTCGCCTTTGCGTCGCTAAACGACGCGACCAAAACACCACCCTTGAGTCTTCTCGTGCCTCTCGTTCGCCTCGACGACACGTGAGACGAGGACGACGAAGAATCAACAAAAGAAGAAGAAAACGAAGGAGAAGACATCGAAGAACAACCCCGCGCAAAGCTCATCATCGCTCTTGCTGTTATTCTAAACGACGACAAAAGAGAGAGAGAGAGAGAGAGAGAGAGAAAACCCGGGCGCAGAAGTGAAGAGTGCGGGGTGTTTTGGAGAAATTTGTGATGTGATGTGAAACTTAATTGTGTAAACTTTTTCTCTCGATTTTTTCTCTCTGCTGCTGCTCCTTTTCATCGAGCGCTCGCCGACGGATGCCGATCAAAACCGCCGTTGCCATTTTTGGTGTTGCCGTATTTCGCAAAGAAACCACCATCATCGTCGGCAGTCGGACGGTTTAAATCGATTTCGTCGTTTTCGGAGGAAGAGGAGGATCCGACAGAAAACGATTTCAACCACGCGTGCCGCAACGCGTCGTCCGGGGTCAGCCTCTCCTCCGGGTCCCACTCGAAACACCTTTGTAAAAACTGCGCGAACTTTATCGAGCACCCTCGCCCGAGCGCTTTTTTGAGGCCTTCGGCGGCGAGTTTACGACGCGAGGCTTTTTCGCGCGCGGTTTCGAAGGGTAAGAATAAAGAGGACGACCCCGAGGACGGCGCCGCCGGGGCGGTTGTTTTTGAGGTGGTTGTTTCGAAGTCGTCTTCGTCTTCGTCTCGGTGTTGATGATGATGTTCGTTTTCATTTTCTTCGCCGTCGAAGACATCGGTTTCGACGGGATCGTTCGCGCGATCGGCGAGAAGTCGGCGGCTTTTAACGCCCTTTTTCGTTTTCATCGGCGTGGTTGGGACGACGCGCGAAAGCGAGGCGCGCGCGTGGGAGTCGTGTTTTTTCATGCTGTTCTTCGTTAATTCGTCGTCAAAGTCCGAGTCGGACGACGTCTTTCTAGATTCCTCTTCGCGTCTGAGTTTGTTAAGAAATGCGCTCGACGGTGCGCCCAAGGTTTCTTTTGCCAATTCCAATTGTTCGGCTTCGTCCGTCCCGGGCCAAATCGGCGAACCTCGTTTGAGTTCGGCTAAAACGCACGCGAATGACCACATATCGATGGATTGGTCGTATTCGCGGTCGCGAAGCATGACTTCTGGTGCGCGATAGAATCGAGATTGGACGTACGGGTAGATGCGCGGGACGTGGGCGAAGCACGAGGAGCCGAAATCGATGAGTTTGACGCGAATGTTGTTCCCGTTGCCGGCATCGTATTTTTGAGTCGAAGAAGGGAAACCAGCGCGCGCGGTGGAAGGGTAAGATGATACCTTTGAGAGCGGATTTGCCGACACCGTTTCGCTTCTTCTTTCGAGTAAAATATTCTCTGGCTTCACGTCGCAATGGATAATGCCGAGCGATTTGAGAAAGGACAGCGCTCGAGCGAGCTGTTTGGCGACGGTTTTGCACACGCGTTCCGAGGCGCCGGTGAAGCGCTGATCCACCATCCACTCGTACAAATTGCAATGCAACAACTCGAACACGATGCAAGCGTGCGTTCGAAAGTTGAAATGTTCAATAGCTCGAACGACGCACTCCGCGTTTCGTTTCATTCGCGCTTTTTCTCTTTTTTCTTCTCTTTCTTTTTCTTCTTCGTCCTCTGCGAGACCGATTCGAGCGGATTCAATCGCTTCGAGCACGGCGAGTTCCGTCCTTGCTTGAATGCGATACTCTTCTTTGTTCTTGATTATTTTTATCGCCACCGAACGCTTTTGTCCGGCATTTTCGTCGTGTGAACGCACGTCGTGGTCGACGCACTTCACCACGCGACCAAACGTGCCGGATCCGAGCGTCTCTTTCACCTCGAAGCGAAAGGCGAGATGGTCGCCCGGGCGCGCTCGATAATCGCCTTTGGAATCCGTACGACTCGTGGTACTCTTTATCGAGGACGTTTTCCTTTTCGTCGACTTCGATTGCTGTTGCGCAAACGCAGTGATTGCGCTGAGTCCTCCACTTCCTGTCGTTTTCTGCGTTTTCGGTTTGCTTCGTGGCGGAGGTAAATAAAACACGCGAAAGTCGTTCGTTTCGTCGTTTACGCGCGCGTCTAAATCCCGCACGTCTTCCTCTTCCAATCGCTCTTTGTGAAAGCGTAGCGCGTGATTCGCCGACATCGACTCGCGTATGACTTTAGCCTCCATCGTTTCCTTTCCATCGATGATAATAACCGGAGCATCTTTAATGGTATCCTTGCCCGATGATGGTTTCTCGAAAAGTAGTAAAGCGTCTTCTTCTACTTCTTCTTTGGCGGCGGCGGCGATAGTTTCTCGATTGTTTGACTTTGACGACGAAAAGCTTTTTTCGAGTTGATGGATTGCCCCGGCGATGACGTTCATATTCGCGTACTTCTCGTGCTCTCTTGTGGTTTCTCTCGCGGTTACCGCCGACGTCGTCGTCGTCGTTCTCTTCGCGATTTTCCTATTCTTCCCGTCTCCCTCCTCTTTCTTTCGCGCGGTCTCATTTACGCTACCTTTCCCTCTACCTCTCGCCGATTGCGGCGGCTTTCTCGGCGTCATCGCTGGAAACAACTTTTCCGATGGATGACGATCCCTTTCAATCCTTTTTTCTTCCCTGTCTTTGACTACACTCGCCTTCGTCTTCTTCATCTTTCTCGCCCCGTTCTCCTTCTCTTCGCCTTCTCTCGCCTCCACATCCTTCGTCGTCGTCTTCGTCGTCTCCTTCTTCTCCCTCGCGCCTCCTCCTCTCGCCGATGCCAACACCTCCGTTTTCCTTTGCAACTCCTTCTGCGCCTCTCGCGCGCGTTTCATCGCGAATTCGATCGAGCTCCTCTGACTCCTCCGCTCAGGCGATGGGGAGATATTTTTTCTTTGACTCCTTTGACTCTCAAAATAATCCACCACCTGTTCCGTTGGCGCTCGTTTTCCTCGCACTTCCTCCGCGATAAACGCGAAGATTCTTTCACTCGTCTCACCACCTCCTCCACCACCTCCTCCTCCTCCTCCTTTTCTTCCGTCTCTTTGCAGCGCGACTCGCGTAATCTTTCCAACAGAGATGAGATGAGATGAGATGAGAGATGCGCTTTTTTTTTCTCGCAAAGGAAAAAAAAACGTTTCTCTCAACACAACGGAAGTTCTTCGCGCTTTCTTTTTTGCTCTCTCTCTGTCTCTCTTTCTCTCTCTCTCTCTCTTTGTGCAAGTAATTTTTGAGGGGAGGAGAGAGAGACTGCTTTTCTGCCGCTGTTCTTTTGCAGTCGTCGTCTCGCTGTTCGCGGCTGCGTCGTCGCGTGTCTCTGCTCTTTCTCTTTTCTTTCGTTGTCTGTCTGCGTGTATCTTTTAAAAGAAAGTGAAGAAGAGAAAAAAGGACGAAAGAGGAAAAAAAAGACCAAAAAGACGGACCTTTTTTTTTTCTTTCTCTGAATCAAATCTCTACAAAAACACACTACTCGAATACGAAGAAGACGAGGGAGAGGAGCACTACTACTGCGACTCCTTTTACAGAGAACGCGCAGAAAGACTTTAGACGGGCAGATATTTTCTTCTTTTCCTCGTGTATGCGATATTTAGTCGCAGAGAGAAGAGAAAGAAGAGAACGTTTTAAGAACGGCTTCTTGGGGAAAAAAGATGGAAGAGGGACATCAACATCATCAACGAGACCGTGTAAACGAGGACGACGATGAACGCGAGGAAGAAGAAGAAGAGAGGACAGGAGGGAGAGGGAGGAGGACATTGAATCTCTTCTCGTTCGATCGCGGAGGAGAAGAGGAGAAAAATGAAATCACCGCCCAAAACGCAGACTTGGTCAATCGAGTTGCGTTGGTCACCGGGTGCACCTCGGGGATTGGAAAACAGGTGGTTTTGGATTTAGCGTTAGCCGGGGCGAAAGTCGTGTTTGGATGCCGAAATTTGAAGAAAGCGGGAGAGGTGAAACGGGAGATGATGGAGAAGTTTCCGCACTTAGATTTGGTGGTGATGGAGGGAGTGGCGTTGGATGTATCGAGCGGAGAATCCATCGCGAAGTTTGCGCAACGTTTTAACGAGACGATTGGCGAGTTGGACGTGTTGGTGAATAACGCCGGCGTGGCCTCGGAGAAAGGGTACGAGAGAGAAACTGGTGTGAGTAAATTAGTGTGGACGAACTTTTTGGGGCCGGCGGTGTTGATGCTGTCGTTGAACGAGAGTTTCCAACGCGCGATTGGTCGGCGGCAGTTTGCGAATTGCGTCTTCGTCGCTTCGGTGTGTCATCGCTTCGGGAAGATCGAAGGCGCGGATATGTGCAACAAGTTTTTATACAACGAGAAGTTCGGGTCGTATTCGGATACAAAGCTGGCGTGCGTGGCGTTTGCAAACGAGGTGGAGTATCGATGGGGGGCGAGAGGAGTGCGGTGTTCTAGCGTGGATCCCGGCGCGGTGAGAACGCCTATTTTCAGCAGCGTGAGGTTGTTGCGGTTTTTACCGTTGGCGTGTTTGAGGAGGATGTGTTACGCGCCCGCTGAGGATGGCGCGAGAGCGGTGACGATAGCAGCTTTAAATCCGTTTGCGCCTCAGAACGCGAGTTTGAACGCGACGCCGCAGATGCGAAGGATGGATCAAGGAGCGAGGCATTTCAGTCGAGGGTTGTTCGCCGGTAGGTTCGTGCAGAAGTACGGACCGGGGAAATTCCCTTCGTCGGTTGAGGTACGTAACAGTGATGGTGATGACAGCACGCCGCAATCCCTGGATGCCTTTTTTCTCAATCTGCGAAGATTTCGTTGGCACGTGCACGCGTTGTTTTTCGCGATTGGCGTCATTGCGATTTCCTTAGTCGATTGGCCGTTGCGTAAATTTTTCAAAGGACAAAAATTTGACGGCACGAAAGTGGTCGAGTCCTCCGAAGCATCTTACGATCCGGTTTTAGGCACGGAACTGTGGGAAATCGCGAAAGAATTTAGCGGCGTCGTTGAGCCGGCATATGGCGAACGGTTCACCTCCAACGATATGTTCTCCGAGGAATTTCTCGAACAGTTGTTTCCGAACGAGTTGAGCATGGAAGAACATTTGAAAGTTATGGAGGAAACGGCGACGAATCTCGGGATTGAAATGAAACATATTGATGCGACGAAGTTAAGGAAAAAGGACAAGGGGGATAGCGATGCGAACGACGGCAGCGATAGCGATGGTAAATCCGTTAAAACGAAAAAGAAGAAACATAAGCGAAGCGGGAGTTTCTTTCGGCGGTCGCAAGAGAATTTAACGAAAATAGACTAGACTCATAGAGAAGGTACAGGGTGCGTTGTGTGTCTATAAGTACCTACAACGCGCGTTATGAATAAACCTTATGCTAAAACTAAGCGCTCTGTTCCAACCCACCCTTTTCGGCCAAACACTTCAACATTTCAAAAATAAAGGGGATGTAATTGTGTTTCCTCCTAATGTTCTCGTCTCTCCAAATTTCCTTCCGTTTCATTTCATCTTCAATCTCGTCCGTCAACTTCACGATACTCTCGTTATCTCCACGTTCAGCGGCCTCTCGTAACTCTCGTCTAAACACGCTCTCCTTCTCGTTCGTTACTGCCAACAAGTTGAAGCTAATCTCATCCGAGGCGTATTTCTGTATGCGCTCTTGAATCGCTGGAACCGCTACTTCGTGCCAATTTTCCTTCGAACATTCTCCGTACGCCACTGGTTTCGGTTTCAGACCGTCCAATTCCCACATGCGTCCACCGTGATGAACAAATGCGACGAAATGGTACACCTCGTCGCCGTTCTTCGCCGCTCGCTTCCCTTCGTCTACAATCGGCTCCGGTCTCGCGAACGCGTTGTGCGCCGCTCGAATCTTCTCGCTGTTCGATAACGCCAACCCTTTCAACTCCGGTGGAAAATCTGCGGTGAACTGTTTAAGCTCTGTGAGCGTCTCACCGATTGTTTGCTCTCGTTCTTTTCCTTCCGCGTCTTTGCTTCCTCCGTCTTCGTTCCCGAACGTTTCCACGTTCAACAACACCCCTAAAATCGCTTGCGTCGCGCACGCGTTCGTAATCACTTGACTCGCGAAAAATAAACTCTCCGGCGCGTCCACGTTTTCCACTGCTAACGCGCTCGTCGCGTCTATATCCGTTCTGTATTTGAACAAGAAGATTAATCCGTGCAAGTGGAAGCGGCGGTTGAGCGATTCGAGATTCGAGAGGTCCCAAAGTTCTTCCACTTGGACGCCTTTGACGCCGATTTGTTCGACGAGGGAGGTGAACACGGCCGGGTCGGATTCAATCGTCGTCCACTCCATATTTGTCCTCGTTCGCGCGTAGTAATGTTCTCGCTCGCTTTTTCAAGTACTGGATGACGAAGAACCCAACCGTGTGGAATGTTTTGTTTTGCGTATTCAAATGTGTTTGTATTTGTAAGGATTTTCAAGCACACGAGTGAGAAATTCGCTTTAAACGTCTAACGAACGACGACGCGTTCGCACTCGTCGTCATCGAATAGATGATCAAAAAAGTATTCATTAATGTACATTACAAATGGATGTCTCGTAAAACGCATCGTGTTGAAACTAAAAGGGGGACAATTATGTATAAATATATGTATAGATTTACTTCTTCTGTTGAAGTTGCGGTTGGTCTTCGCCGAACGACATGAAGAGATTCTTTCGGTCGTCGCTGGAGATGTATTGCTGGAGCTCGTCGATGCCTTGCGGCATCAGCGGGGACTCTTTGAACGAAAAAGCTCCGACTGGGCCTCCTTTTAACGGAGATTTGTTCGAATTTGGCGTGAGCTTTTCCGCGGAATCGTTCGGGACTTCAACCGGGTCTCGCGAGCGGCCTCGGCGTTGTACGTCAGATATCGAGAAGGAAGAATCGACGTTGGTATTCTTCTTGTTTTTGTTGTTTTCTGTGTATTCTTCTTCGTCTTCCTCTTCCTCGTCGGAAGAGACATCGTCCTTCTCTTCGTCCACGTCCACGTCTACGCCAAACTTGGAGCCAATCGATAATAAACCGTTCTTTTGCCTATCCATGATGTCTTTAATGAACTCTCGTTGGCGTTGCGATTTCAATTCAAGTTCAATTTCGCGCTGTCGAATTTCTTTTTGTTGGCGTTCGACTTCTTTTGCACTCTCGACGAGCGTATACTCGCGTTTCTTGTCCATCTCATCGCGCGTATGCAAACGTTCTTCGAGCAAATCGTTGACGCGTTGCAACTCTTTCAAATCGTTCACGGCGTTTTCCAAAGCCGTCTTGGCATCGCCCAATTCGACATTTACCTCGTCTATCTTCACGAGCACTTCTTCCGGACCGGTGTATCCGTAACCGCCAAACGAGGCTTGTTTCTCTCCCGAGCGAAGCGCTCGAGTTTCTTCTAACAATTCTCGGTGGGTATGATTCAACGCGAGAAGCGAGTCCTCGAAATCTCTCGATCGGCGATCACACAATTTCGCATACTCTTCCGCCGTTCTCGCCTCCTCCAACGCTAAGTTGTATTTCAAACGCACGTCTTCGTCCGATAAATACATGACGTTTTGGTCGAGACCGACGAACGCGTCTACGGCGCCTCGGCGAACGGCGGTAAGTTTGTCTTGCAACGCTTTGTACTTCCCGCTCGCCGCGCCGCATCGCGTGGTGAGCTCTTTGTTCGATTCCGTCAAATCGTTGCACAAGACTTCAAACTCTTCGAGCTTGACGTCTCTGGCCACGATCGCAGCCGCGTGCTCCTTGGCCAATTTATCGAGAAACTCCGAGTGATTCGCTTCCATCTTTGCTTTTTCAATCAACAAATCGTCGTATTTCTTCTTCTCTTCTCTCAAAAACGCCGTCTCTTCCATTTGTTCGTTCACAATCGTCAACTTCTCCTCGCACTCTTTCGTCAACTTGTCGCACTTTTTCTCCTTTTCCTCGCACGTCTTCTTCACGTCGTACAGCTCTTCGGAAAGTTCTTTCGTTCTTTCTTCTGTCTTTTCGTCCGCCATTTTCTCCAACTTGCGTTCGAATTCCAACGCCTGTTCTTCCACCGTTTTCTCAAACTCAATCGTTTTCTCCTCCAACAGATCTTCTGCTTTTTTCGCCCTCTCGTCCGCAAGCTCCGCCTGCGCTGTGCGTTCGTGACACAAAACTTTCGTCCGGTCGTACTCTTTCAACAACTCGTCCTTGACTTCGTTGTCCGAAATCAACGCGTCCACGTTCTTCGCCATCTCCACGATATCCTCCTTAAACCTCTCCTCTCGTTTCTTCATCTCCGCAATTCTCTCCTCTGCTTCTTCCTCGCGCTTTTGCAACGTTAAAATCGCTTTCGCCGCTCGCTCGTGTCTCAACGTCATCTCCTCTTTCTTCGCCTCGCTTTCCTTCAGATTAATCTTCAACAAAAGCGACTCCGCGGTGATCTCTTCCAGTTGCATTTTCGCCACGCCTTTCTCGCGAATCGCCACGTTTAGCTCGTTCGTCATTCGCGAGACTTTCTCTTCCAGGATTAACACGTCCGCTTCTCTGGATTTCATCGACGGGACGTTTAAACTTTTCAACGACGACGGCGCCGCGGACGACGCGTTGTTATATTTTGCCTTGAGTTGCTCCAACATCACTCGCCCTTTCGAGATGGAATCGTCGATGACGTCTTTTCCTTCGAGACCACCACCATTTACACCAGAAGCTTCCGCGACTTTCTTTTCCTTGACACCGTCTGCCTCGATCGTTGTTCTCGGAATCGATGAGTCAGCATCCGCCGTCGATAAAGAAGTTAAAGAAGAAGAATCAACACCGATCGAATCTTTCCCCGCTTGCCCTTTGCCGAATGGTAAAAATCCCATCTTCTTTACGTTAAGTACCGCGCGATATTTTTTATCTCTTCACCCGCCACCGATATGTATGAAGCGCTTCGTTCTCGCTCTCTTCTTTGGTGTCTTCTGTGTGTATTTCGAATGCGCGCAGGAAAAGCGTGCGTGCTGTTGATACGCGTGTGTTTGTGTGTGTCGTAAATTTGTTTTTTCCCTTGTACAAAGGTGTCAAGATATCAATTTTTAGTGTTGAGATTTTTCTATAAAATATACGGGAAATGGGAGAAATCACCATCTTTGACGCTCTCTGGATGTATACAGAAGATACTAAAAAGAAACGATGCGCTTATCAGTGATGTACGCGGAAGAGATCTCTCGATTGATGCCGTTTTTTCGTGATTCTCGTTCGAATTGATATCTAAAAGAAGTCTTCAAAGTTGGCCAATGTGAGCGAATTTGATGTGTTTTCTGCGATTAAAAAAAAGAACGTTGAACACGTTGAACAGTTTGCTCCTCAAAAACTTTCGACACGTGCCGCAGATTTGTACATAAAACACGGGCACACGACGCAAGGGTTAAAGGCGATTTCCGGACGAATCCTTGTTGCGTATTTTCGAGAGGAAGAGATTAAAAGGTTTGGGAATTTCGGGTTTATTGAAGCGCGTTCGCGTCGCGAGAGAGGGATACACGCGCGCGTACATTTACGCGTAAAAATATATTCTCTGCTTTCAACGGCGAATTTGTCCTCGGTCTTGTCATCGCGATAAACTTAAATTCGTATCTTGAACGGGAGCGCGTGTAGCGAGTAACGACGCGAGGAGAAAGGAACCAAAGACGAAGAGAATGTCCGGGTCAAAGTCTCGACCACAGAAAGGGTCGTCCGTCGAGACTTCGCCGATGACTTTGTCGTCGCCGCAAATACCGATGGCGGGGTCTGTCCAACACCAAGAAAAACTCCGAGTCTGTCAAAAAGTCATCGAACAGTTATGCGAGGATTGGCCGGAGTTGAACGAGGACGGCGAGAGGAAAGCGAAAGTGCACGATTTAATATTGAGGTTACCGAGACAGTACGGGTTAGACGCGCACCATTTGGAGGATATCGAGACGCACGTTCGGTTGTTGGAACGAGCGTCGACGAAAGATGCGCCAGTCGTGCACGTCAGAGAGGTTTTAGTTGGCGGGGAGGAAGAAGAGGAAGAGGGCTCGGAAGGAGAGAGCGATACAGACATCGGAGGGAAGGAGGAGGAGGAGGACGCAAATAGAGAGGACGTGAGCATGTCGTCCGCGAACGAAGAGAGCGGACAGTCGGCGAGATATAAGTCGCAAGCGAAAGCGATATTGCAGCAAAATCATCAACAACAACAGTTGCAGCAAACGAGAGGTTTGCGAAGGCCGATATTCGGGTCTTCGTTGACGCTGAGTTCGTTTCAACCCGGGTCACCCAGCAGTCGAGGTGGAAGTATGAGTGGGAGAAGCATAGATAATAACACTAACAATAGAAATAGCGTAGAAGGGACGTATGAGATTGCGGTGTGCGGAGGGAACAAGCCGAGGACGTTGTCGAGGATATCGACGACTTTGTTTGACGTCGGGTTGAATATTGCCGAAGCGCACGTGTTTTGCACGTCGGATGGGTTTGTTTTGGACGTGTTTGTCGCGCAAGGGTGGCGTGAGAACGATGCGAAAGGGTTGGAGGCGATGTTGCAAAGCACGTTTGATCAGTTTAATTGGGGCGATGCGGTTTCGTCGAGAAAACTACAACAACAACAAAAAAGCGGAGGCGCGGTGGATTCTGCACCGGCGCATCCGAAAAGAAAAACAGAAGATGTGAGTCAGAAGAAGAATAACGGTAGAGATAGACGCGCTTTAATCGACGATAGAAGCGTTTCGCCCATGCCTTCCGAGTGGGAAATTGATGAAAAGTTGTTGACTTATAGCGAGAAGATTGCGCAAGGCGCGTTTGGCGTTTTGTATCTCGGACAGTATTGCGGTCAAGAAGTCGCGGTGAAAGTTCTAAAGACGCCGAAAAACGAAAGTCACGACGATTTGAAGAGAGAGTTTCAGCAAGAGTTGTCGACGTTGAGGAAAGTGCACCATAAAAACGTCATTCAACTCATCGGCGCTATAACGAAAGGACCAATGTTGTGTCTCGTGACGGAGTTTATGCACGGCGGTTCGATGTTGAGTTTCTTGCACAAAAATGCGCCTTTGAAGTTGTCGCAAATCGTCAAGTACTCCACCGGCGTCACCTTAGGTCTCGATTATCTCCACAAGATCAACATCGTTCACAGAGACGTGAAAACGGCAAATCTGTTGATGGATGAAAACGACGTGGTGAAAATTGCCGATTTTGGCGTCGCGAGGGTCATGGCGAAAGACGGAGTGATGACGGCTGAAACTGGGACCTATCGATGGATGGCACCGGAAGTTATAGCGCACCAAGTGTATAATCACAAGTGCGATGTCTATTCGTTTGCGATCACGCTCTGGGAACTCGTCACCGGTGGCGATATACCGTATTCTGGATACACTCCTCTCCAAGCCGCCGTTGGCGTCGTCCAAAGAGGCATGCGTCCAACCATCCCGCAAAGTTGTCACCCGGTCCTCGCGCATACCATCCAATATTCCTGGCAAGCTGATATGAACACCCGACCGGAATTCGAGCAAATCGTGGAAATGTTGAGAGACATTAACGTCATCGACGACGGGAAAAAAGATGAAAACAACGGTTTGATGTCTCGATTCCGCTCGATGGGGTTCGCCGGAAGTAAAAAGAAGCAAAATAAAGAGTTGAAACAATAATAATAATAATAATAATAATACCATGGGGATAGATAGATAGGTAGATAGATAGATATACCCGTACCTTTGTGTTGTGTGAAATATAAAAGCATTGTGTATTGAAGCGCGTACTTTAAAAACCGACCAACGAGAGAAGGAAAAAGGACCTTAAAACCCGAAAAACATCTTCACATCCCTTCACAACACATCCTCCCTTTATTGTTTGGATGAACAACAACCACAATCACAAAGTGCCGGAAACCTCGTTCTTCCGAATTTTAAACTGGGAGCGGTACGTGCCGTACAACTCTAAAATCGCGCTCGTCGGGACGATCGTTTTGACTGGTGCGGTTGCAAACATCGCGCTTTCTGTTTGGGAAAACAATAAGAACATACACAAGAGAACGAAGAACAAGAACGAGTGAAGGGTGTTAAAATGCCAGAAGCTTTGTTTCGATTGGTCGATTCCAGCGGAGATGCGGTTGACTCTCACCATCGGGGATATCATCGAAAGAGAGTAGTATCGCCGATATCCTCCCCGCACTCTTCACCGAAACGAACGATGATGATCAACAGGAATAAACAAACGCAAACGGATGCGAACAACAACAGGAAAAGAACACTCCAAAACGTGGAGAAGAAGCGAACGAAGCGGACGCGAGAAAACGTCAAGAAGTCGTACTTAACCGTCGTGCTGGCGATATTGGCGTACAGATTTTTCGTTTTTGCCGGGAACGCAATTACCGGGAACGCGAGTCAGTTAGCGGTGAATGAATTAGAAGCAAACTTGAGAGAGTTGAACGGCACCGGGTTACTCGCGCGAGCGCGGATGGAGGACGCGGAGAAGCAGATTGCGAAATTAAAAGGCAAACGACGAGGGAACCGAACGCCGCAATTCGTGACGGATTTTATGAGTTTAGACGAAAAGTACGAGATTCGGTTTACTTTGAGAGACAGAACTCGACGCGGGTGTCGGAGAGCTTTAGAGACGGCGAATAGAGTCGGCATCGAGAAAGTCTCCGACGTGCCGATGAAAACGCCGAGGATGGCGTACGATTTGGTGTTTGGGACGATGAGAAAGACGTTCGTTTTGAGATCTTTTGCGGACGGACTCGAGAGCTTTTTGATAGACGTGTACGGGTCGGTGATTTTAGTGAGGCAGTTAACCGTGGATCGTTTATTGTTTGAAAAAATGAACGCGGAAGTGTACTTTGATAAAATACGCACGTCGATGAAAGAAAACAAGGAGAAAAATATGGAATCGATGTTTCATTCAACGATAGGGAAGATGATAGTACTCGCGATTGATACTTTTACAAAGGCAAAATCGAACGCGTACGCGTTTTGTGCGTACGTGGAACGGTTTGAGAACGTGGCGACGCCAGAACCGCCTTCGAAGAGGACATGCGAGAAGGAAAAGATCGCGTTGGAAACAGCCAATCGTCTCTCGCCGTTTGCGGATAGTCTCCCTGTTTTTGACCGAACGTTTGGAACATGGACCGCAAAGTGTAGCTCGAGGTGCTCGGAAGGGTTCCAATCCAGAGTAGATTGTAACGGCGACGTTGAGTTACGTCGGTGTAAAGGGGAAGAAACCTACGGGTGCGACGGCGTGTGCGGCTCGGGCGCCAAACTCGATTGCGCCGGCGCGTGTCAAGGCGAAGCCGTCGTAGACACGTGTGGCGTGTGTGGTGGAAGTAACCGAAGTATCGGGTGCGACGGCGTGTGTTTTTCGCCTGTCGTCTTGGACGATAAAGGCATGTGTTGCTTCACCGAAGATTTAGAGGTGCACGACACAACGTTAACGAAGAAATGTTCTCGCACGCATGAAGAAGCGACGCTCGCGAAGCAAAAAAAGATGGAAGAAGAGGCGGAAGAGAAACGAAAGAGCAAACCAAACTCGTTCAAGGAACTGGTGATGCAATTTCGCGACGCGAAGACGAAACAACGCGCCGCGTACAGCAACTTTTTCCGGCTTCTCGTCGCGATTCGTATCACGTGCGAAATCGCGTCCAAAAAAGTCGGCCGCTCCATCGCTAAAGTCATGCGAGGGCACTTCAAAGCCATCCTCTTCGTCTTTAACATCTTCTTCGGGAGTTACATGCGGTCGTTCGTAGGCTTCCTGGTCATCATGCTCGTCGCCGTCGTAACCGTCGACCGTCTTTTCACTCTCGGCGTCGTCGAGCGGACTTTGGACAAATCCAAAACCGCCCAAATGCTCGCCAACCGCTCGAAGCTCAAATCCATCGAGGACATCAAAAAGCTCGAAAGAAAGCTCGAGAGCTTTAAAAAAGAGGCGAAAACAAAAATCGGAACGCTCTTCGCCGTCCTCGTCCGGATATTCGACATCGTTCTCGCCAAATCTATCGTCCTCTTCTGGAAATTGAAGAACGCGCTCGAAGAGTTTTACGACGCCACCGACCTCGCCAAAAAACGCCGACGACGAAAAAACGAACCTCCTCATTCTCCTCCTCGTTCGTAGAATAGTAATAAGCGAGCGAAAGGTCCAAAAAGACCGCCATAATGTAAGATCCGCGCGTGATTAAATCTGTGTATTTATAAATGAAATCTCAATATTTTTTACTTCTTTCCTTCTCTCAAAAAGCGCTTTTCGTCCTCACTTCTTCTTGGCTCTGAAACGCATTCGAATGACCACCAATGACCATCACCGCCGCGGGCACCTGCGCACCACCCAATCGTAATAAGTATACGTAAACATACACGGAATATTTGAGAGCGTTAAATAATCTGTAAGAGAGATTGAGAGTAGCTTTCGAAATGGAAAAAGAAGAAACGAACGCTTTGGAACGACTTGACGGCGACGACGGAAACGACGACGACCGCGCCGACGAAAAGAATACTAATCCACTCGCTTTAGCACCGACGACGCTTTCGACGACGACGGCTTCGACGAATACTCCTACGCCTACTGCGGTAGGAGAAACACTCGTCGGCCAAACCGCCAAATCCGCGCAAATCGACCTTTGGTTGCAACAGACCTTATCGAATTTGCCGGTGCAGAGTTGGAACGTGACGTCTTTAGGAGGAAATGCAGAAAAAGGGACGGGGACGACGACGACGACCACGGCGAGCTTTGAACGGATGGCAATTGCTCCAGAACGCGTGGAGGCGTTGAATGGACCGATTATGCGCGTGGATAGGATCGATGGGGAAACGGTTGATGTGAACATGAACTTGCACTTTCGAGCGCACTTTGGGAAAGGACAGTTGGAAAATTCGACGACGAGTTTGTCGAACAACAACAACAACAACAGCATCGTAGCGGCGGCGGTGGCGAACCCCGGGGATTCTGCGAATTTCGGCGCGGAAGATCGGGTGCAGAAGAAAGGAGGCTCGACGTTGGCGTTAGGCGAGAAGGCACACGATACCAACGACGCGAGCGGAAGTTCACCGAGACTCGTGGAACTGAGAGGAGACGACGAGGAGTTACACGCGGCGACGACGACGACGACGATGACGTCAAATATATCCGCCGTGGACACCTACGCGAGCCCGGTGGATGGGAGATACGCGGTGGCAAGGTACGATGGGGACATCGAAGATGGTGAATCGCGTGGATTCTTATACAGCGAATATAAAGGGAACAATGATAACAATAACAACAACGGCGCGTCGACGAGCGAGCAAAAAACCAACGCGCTTTCCGAAGAGTTTCGCATAGATGCCAAGAACGTTCGCCTACTCGAACGCATAGCCGTCGGCGGTTTCGCGGAAGTCTTTCGAGGCTCGTATCAAGGCACGTTAGTCGCGGTAAAGCAACTTCTCGAGCGCGGGAAAAGCGTTCGCGAAAAACTAGAGAACGAAGTGCAAACTTTGGCGCGTTTGCGACATCCCAACCTCCTTCTCTTCATGGGCTACGCTTTAGAGCCCCCTCTGATCCTTACCGAGTTCATGCGTCGCGGCTCTTTGCACGGCATCTTGAAATCCGACGAGTGTTTCAAAGTCGACGGTTTGCGGTGTCTGAACATTACCATGGCCGTCGCTCGAGGCATGCACTACCTCCACACTCGATCGCCACCGATCCTCCACTTGGACTTGAAATCTCCAAACATACTCGTGGACGAAAAATGGCGAGTCAAAATCGCCGACTTTGGCATGTCCCGCGTCCGCTTCTCCACCTTAGCCTCCGCGCGCTCGGAGTTCCACGGTACCCCGGAATGGATGGCCCCGGAAATGCTCCGCGCCGAACCTTACGATGAACGCGCCGACATCTACTCCTTCGGCGTCGTCTGTTGGGAGCTCTTAACCACGCGAACGCCTTGGGACGACTTACACCCCATGCAAGTAGTCGCCGTCGTCGGTTACTCCGAGCGCAGACTCGCTTTACCGACCGATTGGAACAAACGAAGAGAAGCGCTCGTCGGCGCGTCGTCTCAGAGACAACACCCGCTCACCCAAGCGGACGAGCTCGCGTTCGACTCCATATCGAACTTGTTCGAAACCTGCGCCGCGAAAGACGTCGAAGCGAGACCGAAATCGTTCGAGTTTATTTTACGCTCCTTGGAAACGGAAATGAACGCGTGGCGACGGTCGTTACCTTCTCCTTCCCCGGGGAATGACAAAAAGGTTGAGACGGGAAAACAAGAAGAGAATCCTAAGAGCGACGAAAACGGTTTAAAGGAGAGAGAATAATAGAACACAGACAGTAGTAGTAGTAGTAGTAGCAGTAGTAGTAGTGCGAAAGTACTCGACATACTAATAAAGCACGCAGAAAGGAAATCAAAAGAAAAAATGTTCAAAAAATGTAACCCTAAACGTTTTTTTTGTCGAAGCGATAGGGGAGAGAACGCGACTCTTCGGTGCCTTTTATTTTTATCATCCCGTTCAAAAGACCCACACACTACTAACGCACACAGTCTTTGTTGACTTGCACACGCATCACAGATACGTCCAAACTTCTACTTTCGTCGATCGCGCGGTGTAAAGCGCACGCACGAAGAGGAGGAGTAGATCTCGGTCACTCTGTGTGCGACGAGAACAGACACGCGCACACCAAAACTCGTTCTCGCGCGAAGGAAAAATCTCTTCTTTGGGAATAATTTCGTCGAACACAAACGAGCGCGTTGGGAAAACGAGAGACGGAAAAAGCTTCTCGTCTCCTTTACCTCGTGTGCGTCAAAGTCGTCTGGAGGCAAAAGAAGACCAAGAAAAGGAAACATTACAACACGTACACATATAAAATGAGGGACGTGTCGCAGCAAATGATGCGCGCGAGCACCTCTTTCGCCGAAGGTGCGTTTCTTTTCCTCCAAGAGACGCTCTCTCGTGAGTGCAAAACCAATTGTGCCTCGAGTGCTGCACAGTCAGAGTTTTGCTCTTTTTTTGGGTGTTCGCTCGCTTTTTTTATCCCCCTCTTAAAATTTTAGAGTTGAAAGAGAAGGGGGGAGAAGAAGAGGTGTCGATGTTTCTGCGGACGCGTGTTTTCAGCACTACGAAATCGAAAGAGAGGAAGAGAGGACGTCGTTTTTCAGCACTACGCGATCGAAAGAGAGAGAGAGAACGATTCGAGAGCGTAGAATACGTATTCTTATTTTTTCTTTCAATTATTGACCCCGGTTTTCTTTTTCCCCTTTGTTTTGGAACGCACCAAAAACGCGTTTCAAAAAAAAAACAGATTTCGACCCGATGATGATCGTGAGAAAACCAGACGCATCCTCCTCCCCGTCCTCCTCCTCGCCGAGTAATAGTAGTAGTAGTAATAATAAGAAGAACAAAAGAGACGGCGAGAGCGGCGGCGGCGACGCGGGTGGCGGCGGTTCGCCGGGAACGTCGTCGTCGATTGGACGAAGGTTCGATCGAAACAAAAACGCTTCTTCAAAGACGAATAGCGTGCGCGACGTGGGGACGCCGTCTTCGTCGCCTTTGTTTGGTCACCACCAGAAAACCGGGTCCTTTGGAGGAGGTAATAAAGTCGCCGATCCGATTTGGATCGACGACGATTGCGAAGTGGACGACGAGTTTTGTTTCAGCGACGACGGGTTTACGCCAGACGCGAAGAAACGCCGCAACAATAACAAAGGCCAAGGTAAAACAGTTTCGAACAACGAGGACGAAGACGATGAAGAGCTCTCCGGGTCTTTTAAAAGAAGAGAAATTGAAAACGAACGGAAAATGGTCAATCGTCTGTGGGATAAGCCGACGACGTCGGAAGATTTGTTGCACATCACCTCGCACGTGCCGGTAAACAGAACAGGGAAAGCGGCGCCGAAAGAAACAGTAAATAAAACGAGCGTGAATACTAAAACGAATAAAAAACACAACAACAACAAGAAACTTCAACAACGAAAAGAAGAAACAGATGAAAGGAAACAGAAATGGTTTTACACCAAGGTGACGTTTGTCGCGGTGATTTTGAATTTTGTCGTCGCTCTGCCCTCGTCGGTTTTCACGCAGTTACCGTCCGTGTTTACCGGCTTGGGCGTCTTAAAAGCGTTGGATTGGTTGTTTCCAAACTCGAGAAAACGTTTGATGCGCATATCGCGAAGGATTCGTCGGGTGAAATCGAGCGTGAAAAATCGAAACATATCGTTTCCGAGTTTGAAATTTGCTAGACTCGGGGTGAAATCCATCGCGAATATCGCGCGTCGAGGCAGCGTGAACGCGATGAATCGCGTGTCATCGAGAACAAACATCATGCAAAAATCTGAGTCGTTTGAAAATCTGATCAAGGAGGGCCAAAAGAAGAACGAAACCGGCGACACGCTTTCCGCGGTGAAAATATTCACCAGAGCGGTGGAACGTCAACCGATGAACCAGTTTGCAAACATCGCGCTATCGAAATCTCTTTCCGACCGAGTCTTTGAACCGGAGATTTTCAAAAACAGAGTGAAAGCGAAAGCGTTGGCGGACGAAGCCGTCGACCGCGCGCAGAAAGCGGTTGAAATCGACAGAAACTCGTGTCAAGCGCACGTGTGTTTGGCGGTCGCGTACGGTCGCGCGCAAATGTTCTCCAACGAAAACAGAGAAAAAGTTGAGCTCGGTAAAATGCTCAAAGAGTCTCTCGATAACGCGTTGAAGATTGATCCGAACGACGACATGGCGTTGCACGTAATGGGTCGCTACGAGTGGTCCATGGCTAACTTGAACGGCATCACCAAAATGTACGTGAAGATGATGTACGGCGCGCTCGCTCCTGGTTCCGCCGAAAACGCCGAAAAGCTCTTCAAGCGCTGCATCGAACTCAGCCCGAACCGATTAATTCATAAAGTCGAGTTGGCGAAAATGCTCTTCGATTTGAAACGCTACGACGAAGCGCACAAGTTAGCTACCGAAGGTCGCGTCTTACCGATGGAAGACGTCAACTCGGAAATCGAGCGTAAAAACGCGGACGAAATCATCCGAAAATCAGCTCTGAAAATGACTCGAAGTCGAAGTTCCATGATGGGCTTTGGAAGTAGCTCGGCGCTTTCCAAGAAGTTGAAATCTCGGACGCCTTTGAAAGACACCAGCAACGCGGATTTGCAACAACAACAACAACAACAACAACAACAAACGTTGGCCGAGGCGCAACCGCAGCGACAGAACTGAAGCACACACGTTTCACACAACAAAAAGTAGATTTAAAATGTATAGAAAACCCCACATAACGACACTATGAACAACACTAATACCAACGAGTTTGTTTCTTCTTCTTCGTAATATCGATTGCGCCGCTCGACAAAAGCGCTTTTTCCAAGCAAAAGCCACCCCCACAAGGAGAGATTTTTCTCCATTTTATGGGTGCGCTTAACACGACGTATACGACGACGAACACCGACGACGCATCATCGTCGCGTCATCGTCGCGCAAAAGTTTGAGGAGAAAGAGAGAGCGCAGAAGATAAAACTCAAAGCCCTCTTCTTTTCTCCGTTCTCCTCTCAACGACCACAAAGAAGAATCAGTCATGCCGCCAAAGATGCAAAAGAAAAAGAAGTCTCTCTCGCACGCGCAAAAGATGCTTCAAGCACAAAAAGCGAGACCTGGAGAGGGAGAATTAACGACGACTACTACGATGCGAGCGACGCAATTGTCCGCTTTACAAGGGATGGCGACGACTGTGTTTACCGTGGACGCGCTGGATTTAAAATCCACGAAAGTGCCTTCAAGAGGAGGAGGAGGAGACAAGAAAACGAGAGGCATTGGCAGTCGCAACGCGCATAAGAAAGGCGTACAAACGACGTTCGCGAAAGAAGCGGATTACGACGTGGAGAGACGCGTGAAAGACGCGCGAAGGCCAATCGGGACAGCGCCGAAAGCGTACGAAGAGTTAGACGTCGTCGTCGCAAAGACGAAGAGCGCGACGACGATATCCGATGGTGCGATTATTGTAGAACACCAAAGCGTGGAGGCGATTGATTTCATGCCGCGGCGACCGAAATGGTCGCGAAAGGGCGACGCGAAAGAGACGAGTAAAAACCGCTTGCGATTGAGAGAGCGAAAGGCGTTCGCGAAGTGGGCGAGACGGGTGAAAGAAAAGATGGTGGCGAAAGGCGGGTATCCGCCGGCGTTTGAGCAGAACTTGGAAGTTTGGAGACAGTTGTGGCGAGCTATGGAACGAGCGGACGTGATTTGTTGCGTTTTAGACGCGAGAAATCCTATGTTGCATTTTCCGGCGGCGTTGTACGCGCACGCGACGAGGGTTCATAAGAAACCGTTGATTTGCGCGTTGAATAAGATCGATCGAGTGCCGCGGGAAGCCGCGGAGAAGTGGAGGAAGTGTTTATTGGAAGGATTGCCTGGATTGGACGAGGTTATAGGGTTCATCGCGGTCGAACAGGACGAAGACGGGATGAGAGAAGAAGAGGAAGGAGAGGAAGAAGAGGAGGAAGAATTAGACGAAGAGGAACTCGCGAAGAGGGTGTACGAGCCGACGCGAGAAATGACTGTCGGTAAGTCGGCGTTAATTTCAGCGGTGAAAAGAGTCGCGAAGTACGGGAAGCGGTGGAAACACGTCGTCGAAGATGATCCGCACGAGGACGAGGACTCGCGTCTGCATCGAACGAAGACGAAAAATTACGCCTTTTTCGAAGACGAGTTTGAGAACATTCACGGCGAAGACGACGAGGGAGATAACGCGCCTAAAGACGAGTGCGTCGTTGCGCTCGTCGGACATCCAAACGTTGGCAAATCTTCCATGATTAACACTTTGCTCGGTCGTAAAGCAGTCTCAGTGAAAGCGACGCCTGGGCACACGAAAACGTTGCAGACGTTAAGGTTTGCCAAAGGCGTGTGGTTGTGCGATTCGCCTGGATTAGTCTTTCCTCGAGTCGACGCGAGCTTACCGGAACAAATCGTCGGTGGTATTGTTCCGTTACCGATTGTACGAGAACCTTACTCATCGTTACGTTGGCTCGCCGAAATGCGAGATGCGTGCAAAGATCGATGGAAAGCGTACGCGGACAGCAAGACGTCCAACGAGAAAGATCGTCGTTTAGCCGAAGAACTATCCAAGACGCTCCCGGAAACGTTGAAAATTTCAGCGTTGCCTACAGATTTGTACGACAGCGAAGTTTTAGAATTACGAGACGCTTCGGACGTTCTCGAAGGGTTTCTTCCTTGGTCACCGTTGTCTTTAGCTCGCGAAACGGCGTTGAAACGAAAGCTCCTTGTCTCCGGCGGACGACCGGACGACCGCGCGGGAGGCGTGATTGCGTTGAAACGAGTTTTGGACGGTAAATCACCGTACGCCGTTCCTCCACCAATAGATATCGTCGCGATTAAAGCGAGGCGAGATTCGGCTCACGCACCCTTCGCGGACGAGGACGTGAACATCGAGAACGAAGAAGGCTTCGAAGGAGAATTGGAAGAGATGAACAGAAATGATAACGGACTTATTCTCGCAGAAGATGGGGGTGGTGGTGGTGCTCACGATGCGCTCGATTTAATCGATTACTTCGACGACGAGGATCCGTGCTTTGATCCTGCTCCAAAGAAAGTGGATATCAAAAGCAACGACGACGACAGCGACGAGAGCGAAGGAGACGAGCGGAATAGTAGAAAAGCGGGGCCTTCGAACGCATTCGCGGCGCTTTCATTGGAAGAAGACGATTAAAAAATTAGTTAGAGAATAGAATTAACTTGTTGTTATAGGTGGATTAGTATGCTGGGGAGGAAGTGCTAGTATTATATATTTACTCGGTACCGTAGATGTAACGTTAATGCAAAATCTGCTTTGCAATCGTCCACGTAACCGTGACCAACAGCGCAATCTTCGCGAAATCGCCGCCCGTTTTCTTCGCCGTTTTCACAACGTTCCCAATCAACGCGTACAACGCCAACACGCCAAACCCGACCAACGCAGCTTGTGTGGCCACACTTCTCACCTCCGGCGGTAACACGCTCGCGCCTTCGTCCAACGCACCGACCGCGCCGCCAACCTTCCCGACGACGTCGTTCACGTCGATGTTCGTCACCCCGGACCCGACCGACTCGACCGTCTTCGTCAACGCGTCTACGCTCAACGCCCCGGTCGTCTTATACGTCACCCCGGCCGCGGCCACTAACAGCAACAAAACTGGTGGTCCCCAACCTAACGTTGCCTCTTTCGACCTCGTAGGAATCCGCCCGGTCTCTTTCCACGATTGTAAACCAACCTCGCCGAAGAAAATCCCGCCCGCGGCGCTGTTAAAGTCCTTTCCGAGCACCACCTCTTTCGTCTCCTTCCTCGGTTTCTTTTTTGCCTTCACCTTCTCTTGCGCGTTCGCCGCGTTGAGTTGACTTCGATAGTCTTGCAACCTTTTCTCGCCTCCGGCGAACCCGCCGACGACGGCGTCTCTCCCGGTCTCGCTCACCAACCCTTTGTTCTTCTCCTCTAATCCGTCTTGGTCTTTAATCCACTTGCCTTGTCCGACGTAATATTCGCCTTTCTTCCCACCTCCTCCTGAACTCGCCGAAACGCTTCTTAAAATCACACTTCGCCTCTTCGTGGTACAGGTCATCAGAGTCGTTTTCCTCCTCTGAATCCTCTCCGACAGACGAGAACGCAAACGCAAAGACGGAGAAGAGACGGAGGAAAATACGTTCGTCATCATCCTTCCTCTTCCTTTCCTTTTCGATGCGGATGTACCGTTCTCTCTCTCTCTCTCTCTCTCTTTCTCGCGCGCTCCCTTTCGTTCGCTTTTTTAAACAAAGTCGAAGTTTCGCGTCGCGTGAACTTCAAGCGCCCGAAACTTTCGCGAGAAAAGGTTCACTCAAAGATGTGACGATGATTTGTGACTAATCTTTTCCCCGGAGGAACGGCTTCGAATTGGCTTCATTCCTTCTCTCTCTCTCTCTCGGACGCACATGGCCGCCAAAACGCGCGGCGGTACCGACGCAGACGACGACGAGTCAGACGACCCGTACAAAACGCTCGGCATTCACGGAGACGAAGAAATGTGCCTCTCGATGACTCGCGCGGAGATTAAGAAAGTCTTCCGCGCGTTGGCGTTGAAGGTGCACCCGGACAAGAGGCCTTCGCGCGAACGCGAGCGAGCGGCGAGTGAATTCGAACGGGCGAGGCGAGCGTGCGACTTGTTATCGAACGACGAGGAGAGGCAAAAAGTGGACGAGAAGTTACGCGCGAAACGTGTAAGGAAACGAGAGTTGGAGAGAGAAAGCCACCGGAGGAAACAGTTGAGGGAAAAACTGGAAGCGAGAGAACGAGAGGGAGAGAAAAACAGAGACGACGAGGAGGCGCGAGAGCGGAAGAAGAGAAAGTTAGCGAAAGAGTTGGAGGTTTTGAGAGGGAAATACGAGGAAGGTGTGAGCGAGGAAAAGAAGCGTGCGAGGACGAACGACGCCCCGGCGAGGGCGGCGGAGGCGGAGGCGCTGGACTTGCGTCGCGCGTTGAAGGCGGCGTGGCGGAAGCCGCAGAATCCAGCGAAAGAGAAAGACCACGACGCACCGAGTTTGTTTCGAGCGTTCGAGAAGTATAACGCGGTGGATGTCATATTTCGAGAGATTGCTGACGCAAAGAAACGGAAGAAGAAAGGGAGCGCGTTTGTGATTTGTAAGACGAGAGAGGACGCGGTTCGCGCGAGCGAGGAGAAAGACGGGATCGAGTGCGACGGCGGGAGGCCGCAGGTGTTTGTGACGTTGGCAAAGACGCGAGCGTTGGAAGAGGCTGATGCGATGCAACGGAAAGAGGAAGACTTCGAGAAGGCGAAAGAAAAGAAAGCACCACCACCGCTACCACCAAAAACGGAAGATTTTGAAAAGGACGTCTTGGCGCGGATGCGAAAAATCGCGGAAGAGCGAAAGAAAGCGGCTGCCGCTGCTGCCGAATAATTTTGAGCATAAATACTTTATTAGCGAGCTGAAATGCACTAGAACAACCTAGCTTTTACGATAGAACTAGATGAACAACAACAACGATGCGTTATATGGTAGTGCGTATTCTAAATTAATCTTTAACAATCTAAACAATTTTCTCTCCTCTTCCACCTCCTCCACCTTTTCCGCGATATCATCGTCATCACTTATGTCCCATCGCGTGCATCTTCGTCATCTCCCTTGCCTTCGCCAACGCCTCGTCCTCGTTATCCCTCCAGTGCTTCGCAATCCTCTCGTCCAAAGGATCGTCCGGGTTCGGCGTCGACAACAGCGCCTGCACGCTCAACAATATCGTCCGAATCTGCAACGCCGGCGACCACTTCTCCTTCAACACGTCCAAGCACACCCTCCCGAGTTTATCGATGTTCGGGTGATATATCTTTGTCTTGAACAGAACTTTCGGTGGGTCCATCGGGTACCCTTCCGGTAGGAAAAGTTCCAAATGGAAAATCCCGCCTTCGTACGGCGAATCCGACGGCCCTTCGATGGACACTTGAAAGTGCCGCACGTTCTCCTCGGACGGAATCGCCGTAATTCCCGGCACCGGTTCTTGGAGCAAACGCTGGGTTTCTTTTATGATTCGGCGAGGTAAAGGCGACGACGACGATGCCATCTCGCCCTTTTGTGATATTTATTCTCTTTCGCAAAAGTCCTTTTGCCACTGCTCCTAAAGCTGCTCCTAAAGCTGCTTCTGAGCTGCTTTAAATACGTGCAGTTACGTGCGTATTCCGCGTATCAATCAAAGCGCGCGATCAATCCAACACTTCTCCTCGTTCGTTCAAAAGAGATTGAGCGGTGTGACGTGGGAAAGGTCGAAGTGTCCTCCCCCTCCTCGCTAAAGGTGATGCGATTTTGCCTCGACGACGACGAAGATTGGAAAAAAAGAGATCGACGACGCGAGACGACTTTGACGCGAAAGAAGAGAAGAGAATCTCACTCTCCTCGAGACGAAGGCTCGGAAGAAGAAGAGAGACGCACGAACGCGTTTTTTCTCTCTAAATCTCGCTCTATCACCACGGGCGGCGCACTGGTGCGTGTGTGCTTTTTGCGTGCAAAAGTATAAGTAAATTGTGAGGACAAAGTCTGGGTGGCGACTTTGGTACTTTTGGTGGTACAAACGCGTCGTCTACGTATATGTGATCTACTTTCGTTTTACATTTCTCGAGGACGACGTAAACGACGATAAAGAAGTTCGCTTTTCGGCGTTGCTCTTCGCTTTCTTTTCCTCACTTTTGAGTCTTTTCCGTTCAACTTTCGCGAGATGTTGTAACGTCTTCGCCTTGTCGTCGTAGTTTTCGCGTTTAAGTAAAATTTTTGCCAACGCGCCGAGGTGCGCGACGAACGCGACGCACGCCATAGCGGTGGCGTTAAATGGCATCGCGCCGTCTGGAACAGGAAGTATTACCGTTAACGCGTCCAAGAAGTGCGCGAAGTCGTTTTTCTCGTTCTCGATTAACTTTTCGAAGAGCGGCGATTGGGCGAAGCCAAGCTTGGCGTACGCGCGCTCGTATCTGCCGAGAGTATCATTATCACTCTTGTCACTGCTGCTTTCTGCGCCCGGTGCCGCTGCAGAGAACGCTATTGCCGGCGGAAATGTCATTCCGCGCTCTGCATCTGCCTCGAACAATTCGAGCGGTAAAAATATCTTCTCGAAATCAAATCTAATAGTCACCGAATCGAGCCCGCGCGATAACTTAATCTTCATCTCGAGTAACTCTTTACCCCAGGAAATGTCGCTCACTGCACTATCGTTGCTAATGGAAGGACTATCATCACCTCCTTTTGAACTTTTTTTCGAAACGACCTCGAACGTGTGTCGAAAGACGCGGACGTAATCGGGAACGGGGTGGAATATTCTCACCACGGTATCGCCTCTCGCGTTTTCAAATCTGGACACCGAAAGCGAAATCGCGCCGCGAATACTCCCGGAACCGAGAATGGCGCGGGTGATGGTGACTCTCGGAGCGTCGACTTTTACAGACGAAGAGGATGTCGATGTCGCAGATATCTTCAAACTACTGAGCAACTCTGCAACGCTACTCTTCTTACTTTCTCTCAAATCCACCGCGCGCACGTCTCCATTACCTAGCAGCGCGTACACTCTCGACATCTCTTTCGCCGCCGCGCACGCTTTCACATCGTTTCTCTCCCTCGCCATTTTCTCTATCACCTCTCTGCTCGCCACTCCCGTCATGGACAAGGAAAATCTTCCTCTCTCGTACGACGCTCCAAAACTAAGAAAATCCACGTCCGCGATCAACGCGCTTCGTTCGCTTGCGATGATGTTCGCCACCCCTCTTCTCCCGCCGCACGGCAACATCTCAAAAAAGCTCGCCACGTTTTCTACGCACGCGATTTCTTTCGGATACGATTGAAACAAAGTCGTCGTCGTTGATCTATTCTTCGACGCTATCTTTCTACTCCCAAACTCTAATCCATTCTTCTTCTTCTTATTCTTCGTCATCCCTCTTCCAACTTCGTAAAATCTGGGCAAACCTCTCTGCCGCACGTTGGCTCCTGCGCAAAACTTCGCGCCAACCGTGTTCGTCAATCTCACCCAACCTTCTCCCTTCTCCTTCTCGTACGCATCATCATCATAACCATCATCATCGTCGTCGTCATCCTCTCTGCTCCAAACTCCGTTCACGTGCATCCCGAGCGCGCTCGACGTCTCAAAGTTCATCGGCTTCCTCCCGAACGCGCCGGCGTCTCGCCATCGGCCTCGAGTAAAACCCACCGAAAATTCCTCCAACATCAATCTCCTCTTTCTTTTCTTCTCGTTTTCGTCGTCCTTTTTACTCGAAGACGATGTTCGCTTTACGCTGTCACGTTGCGAAAGTCTCGCTATTGCTCTCGGAAAGGTTTCTAAATCGTTCGTGTTCGTGTTCATCATCGTCCACGAAAACAAGGACTGGAAGAGAATGCCATCGGGTTGTTTCTCGCTCTCGTCGTCTTTCTCATCATCGTCCTCGTCCGCAAAGTTCGTGGACGTGGTAAAGTTCCTCCTTTTCCTCCTTTTCCGCTCCGGACGAGGAAGCGGCGAGACGAAGAGTACCTCCTCGGTAAATCGTTCCATCGTGCCTCCTTTCGCAAAAGCGCGAGCAAAAGCGGCGCAGGAGGCGAATAAAAGCAACGCGAACACAAACGCTCGCATAACTCTCCGTTCTCTCTCTCTCTCTGAAGCCGTTTTTGATCTCAGAATGACACACGACTGCGACGAATGCTAAACGAATATGTGAAGCAATCTGAGCAACACGATTTGTCATCACAATTTTCCCCCCTAATAAAGAGAATCTCATTCACATCACTCTTCGTCTCTCTCTCTTTGTCTCGCATCCATCCTCGCATCGCGGATCTGCGGAAGGCGCCGAGCAGAGGAGGATTCGGAGGAGGGAACGCATCATCGTTCTTTTCGCGAACGACGATAATGATCAACAACAAAGAAAAAACGAATAACGATTCGTTCTTGGAAGAAGCGGAGGATGATTTAAAAGGGGTGAGACGTTTCCTTCGTCTCTCCGATAAAGACGAAGAAGACGAAGAAGACGACAGAGAGAAAGAAAAAGCCACTCGGACTGAGGAGGAAAACGAACAGGAGAGAGACGTTCGCCGGTTTCGTCGACGCGGGAAAGGAGGCGGCAAAGAAGACAAAGAGCGAGACAAAGAACGGATGAATGTCTCCTCCGAGAAGAAGAAGGCAAAGGAAGCAAAAATTCCAATGAATAGACCTGCGAAGCATTCGTCAAAATTCGAAAAAATCCAGTCGACGACGTGCGTCTTCGCGGAAGACGACACGTGCTTGAAAGCGTTGAAGTGCAAAGAGTTAGGCGTCCCTTTATCGTACACGTATAGTAAGACGAACAAGAAACGTCGTCTTTCGTATCGGGTGCCGGAGAATTATCCGAAGTTTGCCGGACGGCGGTGTTGCGGGACGTGTTATTATAGGTGCGCGGCGAGGGAGACGATATGCGCGTTCGCGAAGGACGGGACGTGCGCGGTGGCGAATAAACGGGAGAAGGACGGGATGAAGGTGGCGTTTAACTATTTGAAGTATCGCGTGCCGAGTAATCACGAGAAGTACCCGGGGATGTGGTGCTGTAACTCGTGTTATTACAAGATTCAAGCGAAAGGGAAGTTGTGCGCGTTTGCGAAGGAGGGGACGTGTTTGATTGCGAAAGAAAAGGAGGAGAAAGGGTTGGTTTTGGAGTACAGCATCTTGCCGCAAAGAGTGCCGAAGACGCATCCGAAGTACGGCGGGGAGAGATGCTGCGAGACGTGTTATAATCGGTGTCTTGTGAAAGGAAAGGTGTGCGCGTTCTTGGCGAGCGGGGAGTGCGCGTACGCGAAGAAGCTGGGCGTCGCGGGGAAAGGCGGCAGCACCAATAAGAACAAGAACGAGAACAAACGAGCGAGAGGAGAAAATCAAAACGGACAACAAGAACAAGAACAAGAACAAGAACCAGAGTTGGAGTACAAACGCTTCCACCGCGTACCAAACGACCACCCGAAGTTCGCCGGTAAACTCTGCTGCAACCCGTGCTACATCGCGTTCAAAGCGGAAGGCCAAAAGTGCGCGTTTATGGACGAAGGCAAATGCAGCTACGCGAGAAACGTGCGCAATCACGGCATCGCAGAGGTTGTGTACAAAAATTTGACCTACCGCGTGCCTGCTTCGCACGACACGCACGCCGGCGAAAGGTGCTGCCGAACGTGTTACAGAAAATGTTCCGAGCACGCGAAAGAGGTCAGATGGGCGACTGTTTTGAGCAACTTGTTGGAAAAGAATTGAAGAAGAACGAAGGAAAAGAGGATTGAGAGAGGATGAGGACGCAGAGAACGCGCAAGAACGCTGGTGCTGAAAGAGCATCATCATCACTGAGAAGGAACATTGAAAAGATTGAGAGAGACAAGGCAGATTTAAAAATACTACTTTTTACGTGACACAGACAAAACACAACACAATTTAACAACAACAACTATCACGCTCGCTATGTTGTGCGCACACGTCGTCCCAATCACCCGAAGACCACCCTCGTCGTCGTCCTCGTCCTCGTCGCGATTATCATGTTGTCGAACGACGCAAAGAATGCGTATAATATCATCATCATCAACTGAAACTAATGGAAAAGAAGAAGACAAAGAAGCGAATTCCATTTTATCCAATCGCCGCTCGCTCGTTCTCAACTCTTCCGCCCTCCCGCTGTTCCTCGGTGTACTCTTCGACGTCGGAAGCAAAGCGCCGAAACCGCAGTTAGGCGTGCAAGAATTCAACGGAATCAAAAGTTTAACGCTCTGTCCCCCGGATTCGGTGAATTGTTTAAGCACAGCAGAAGAAATGGGTACGTCAAATTGGTGATGGTGTTCGTTATCTTCTCTCGCACCAAAGCGCTCGTACGTCGTCGTTGGGACGCGATGGCATTTTGTTTACCCTCTGATGATTTACTGACGTTTAATACCTTTCGCATTATTGTTTTTCTTTTCTCTTATTATTCTTGCACAGGTCAAGCGCAAGCGTACGCGCCTCCGTGGACGTTTAATCCTCCCGAATCTATTCGCGTGTTGAAACAAACAGGAGTCTACGACGTCGCGACGGCGAAAGACCAACTGGTCGATATCATCAAAACCACCGACTGCGACGGTTTTACCGCTGAAATCACCGAAGAGTACGACGATTACGTCAGAGCTACGTACACGTCCCCTACGTTTGGCTTTGTCGACGACGTGGAGTTTTGGTTCACAAGAGACGATCGATCGACCGTGGAATACTCCTCCCGATCGAGGACGGGGAAAGACGACGGCGGAAAGAATAGGAATAGAATACGAACGTTACGGAAAGCATTGACGGCGAAATACGATTGGGCTTCCGTTGGCTTCTAGTAGAACTCGCGAGTTGTCAATGAAACAAATATATGCATCTCCGTGTGTTAGTAGTATAACACGATCGATCATCAAAAGTGCTCACATTTCATCTCGCGCTTTTCTCTCAAATCCTGCTCGGGAAACATCCGAAAGGTCGCTTTTCAGAATTCCGAAACACCGCATTATTACGACTCTCGCTTGCGCATCACACGTATCTCTCAAGAAAACAAACACGAATAAAAGTCTTTTATCATGAGCGTTCCTCCATCCCCCGAGCACTCTCAACACGGCGGGAGCGGCTACCCGTCCCCGATGTCCTCTCCTTCTCGCGGAAATCAGAGAGGCGGGTCACTCCGGGGAAGTTTAGAGTACTCTCGCGAAGCTTTGTTTCCGGAGTTGTTGGTTCTGCAACCGAGCGCGATCGTGGATCACATCGCGGTGTCCTCGCGAATCGAGGAACACGTGGAGGGAGAGATTGGCGGGTCGAGACCGATATCTTTGCAGCAGTTGAAACAAACGCTCGCTGGTTTGGGCGAGTGGAGCACGAAAATTGGTGGCAGTGCCACCAACGTGTGCTCGGGTTTAGCGCACGGATTCGAAGTGAACGCGGGCGTGATCGGCGCGTACGGGGACGACGAAATGGGCGACTTCTTCGAAGCAGCGATGAAGCGAAATAAAGTGAACACGACGTATATGATTAGGAAAGAAGGGAGGCAAACTGGAAGGTGTTTGTGTTTGGTGCATCCGAAAACAGGGCAGCGAACGATGAGACCCGCGTTTGACGAAAACTGTCGATTGTTAGCGAAGGAGATTCCCGAGGAGGCGTTTAAAGGGACGGTCGTGAAGAATGTCTGGATGCGGAAGTGGGTAATTTTAAACGCGTACGCGTGTTACGGAGAGGATGAATTGCTCGAACGCGCTTTGGATACCGCGGAGATGCAAAAAGCGAACGTGTGTTTCCATTTGAGCTCGTTCGAGTTGGTGAGGAAATTCAAAGATAAACGCATTTCGGAGTGTTTGCGCCGAGAGTGCGTAAAGATTGTCATGGGAAATGAAGATGAGGTGACAGAGTATGGAAACGGGGACTTTGAGAAAGGCTTGGAGTTGTTGATCGCGAGCGTGGACATCGTCGTCGCGACATTAGGTGAGCGAGGATTGGTCGCATTGGAAAGGAATCGGCAAAGCGGAGAGATAAGAAGAATTGAACAACGAGCGTTTACACCGCCAATGAAGATTATCGATACAACTGGCGCTGGGGACGCGTTGACGAGCGGGTTCATGTATGGCATACTGAGAGGGAAGACGTTGGAACGGTGTTGCGAGATCGGATGTTTAACCGGCGCCGCGGTTTGTACAGTGTTTGGTGCTGAAATCGACGAGACCGGATGGACGTTCGTTTACGACAGAATGTTTACTTTAGGCGAACGTGATTTATCTGGATTTACCAAACGCAACGATTCGGCGATTGCAAAGTTGGCGAGAGGCTCGGCTAAAGCAGTCCGATCAGAACTATTGGAGTGTTTCGAGTTGATTGAAAAGTGGAAGCGAGGTATCGTGTATTACGGGTCGGCGAGGTTGAAACCGGAAACGGAAATTTATAAACAATCGAAAGATTTATCGAGAAGATTGGCGGAACTATTGGGCGACGTGACGACGTGGACTGGCGGAGGCCCGGGAATGATGGAAGCGGCGTCTCTAGGCGCCAAGGAGGCTGGAAAAGTTGTCGGTGGTATTCGGATTGCGCGCGAAGCTGGAACGAGCGTGAAATCGACGAAACAAAGTTATTTAGATCCGGATAAAGAGGTATATTGCAGATACTTAGCGCCGAGAAAAGTCGCGCTCACGGATGCCGGGGTGCGGAAAACGAAGGAAGATAAAACGGCTTACATCTTTCTTCCCGGCGGATTAGGTAGCATGGATGAATTTTTTGAGCTGTATACACTCGTTCAGTTGAAGAAACTGGGCAGCGAACACAAAGTGCCGATTATTCTGGTAAATTACGATGGTTTTTACGACTGTCTTTTGACGTTTATCAAAACAATGATCGAACAAGGCACCGTGGGAGAGAATGACATAACGTTTATCACGTGCTTGAATACGAACGACGAAGTCGTCGACTTTCTCAAGAGCTTCTATAGCTTGTGATCTATATTGTAACTATATTAACCTAACTAAAACAACTAATTCATACTACACTTTTTCATGCCGTACCGACCGGAAATTCTCTCGCCAAAGCTCGGACGTTCTTCTCGTCCACGAGCGGCATAAGATCAATTCGTCCAGTACATCCTAAACTTATTCTCAAGTATCCCCACGCGTTCTCAGCGTTTGGGTTTAGCTCTAACGCTCTCAAATAATACGCCACAGAGGCCTCATATCGTCCTTGGTTCGCAAATCCAATCCCCATATTCGTCCACGCGCGAGTATAGTTCGGTTTCAAATCGAGCGCGCTTCGATAAGAGGAGATTGCCTCGGAACTTTTCGCCGCGTTGGCTTTGGTGGCGCCAATTTTGTTATGTAAACGATGGTCTTGCGGATTCAAACGTGCGGCTGTTTCAAATGCCCGCACGGCTTCATCGTAGTCTCTCGTCAAGTGTGCTAACACGCCAACCACGGCGTGAATGTTTGCATTTTGCGGTTGTAATCTGGACGCTTCTCGGAACGCGTCGCGGGCTTCGTTTTCATCCATAATATTTTTACTTTCTACCAAATGCGACACGCCATGTTGTTGACGAAGCCACGAAACGGCGTGTTGAATAGCCTCTGTCTTCTCGAGCTCGTTCGTGTGACTGACGGCGAGTTGTAAAGCAACTTCGGCGTCGAGAGGGTCGAGTCTGTGCGCTTCTCGCATTGCCGCGATGGCGCGAACGTCGTCATCGTTTTCGGCGTGCGCTTCGCCGAGCAATCGCCACGCTTCTGTGGTTGAGCTCTGTTGCGTCTCTGGTTGCTTCACTGCGGCTTCCAATGCTAACGTTGCCTCGGATAAAACACCACTCTTGACGAGATCCTTCCCGATTTGAAGCGCGTTCACATTCCCGTCGTAGGGGTTCGGATGCGTAAACACGTACGCATTATTTTTTTCATTGTTCATCACTTGCGCCGCGCTCTCGTTCCACGCGGAATCAAATTGATTTGCGTATTGCGGGTGCGTTTGCGTGAATTCATTCGCCCATTGTTCCGGTAAACTCGAAAATTCGTTCGCCCAATTCTCCGCGGCTTGCGCCGAATTTGTTTGTTGATGTTTTGCTTGCTGCTGACGCAACGTTGATTGAAACTCGTTCGCCCATCGCTCGCCGCCACTAATATTTGCACTTTGAAACTCCTTTGCCCAATCCTCGCTTTCCACGTTCACTTGACGCTCACCGTCGACGGTTCTTAAATCGTTATCGCGAACGGCAACTTGTCCCGAGCCGATATTTTGCATAAGCTTCACGAAGGACGAATTTACAAATTTCGGATCTTGCGCGAGCGTTCTCGCCAACTCCGCGCTGTGCATTCTCGTCTCCGCGTCCACTCTCGTTTCTCCTCGATGCTGTTGCTGTTGTTGATGCTGTTGTTGATGCTGTTGTTGCTGTGCGAACTCGTTTGCCCATTGCTGCGGCGGATTATAGCCGTTCCTTTGCTGCGTAAACTCATTCGCCCACCTCGCGTGCTCCGCACCACGCATCTGCTCGAACTCGTTCACCCACCGAGCGCTTGCACCGTTAACCATCTGCCCATTTTGTTGCATTTGCCTCTGAGCGAACTCGTTCGCCCATTCGCCACCGTTATTCCCCATCATCATTCTTTGTTGTTGTTGTTGTTGTTGTTGTTGTTGTTGTTGTTCTCGCTCGCGCGCAAACTCCCCGCCCCAATCCTGTCGTTGTTGTTGCTGTCGCATTTGCATCTCCATCATCGGCGCTGGCGTCATCAAACCAACTTCGTTTCTTTCTCTCATCATCATCGCGTCTCTCTGACGTTGCTCTGCCATCATTTCTTGTTCCCGTCGCCACGCTTGGTCCATACTTTGTTGTTGCTGTTGTTGTTGCACTAATTGCCTCTCGTACTCTCTCTCCATAGCCGGCGCGACTTGCCTCGCCATCACGTCCGACCGCGCTCTCTGCTGCTGCCGTCCACCACTCATATTGTTCATTCGTCTCTGCCTCTCCTGATCTGCCGTCCACCGTTGCTTCTGCTGTAACGTCTCGCCCGTCTCTCGGTCTCGTTGCATCTGCTTTTCCCGAACGGATTCGTTTCCCATTTTTCCCGAAGGGCCGCCGAATAAGATTTGATCGGTCATGCGCATGATTGGGTTTTGAGAGACGGAGGAGTGAGACGGGTCGTCGTCCGGGGCGCACCCGTCCGGGGTGAGAAGCAAGTCTTTGAGGAACATCGAGGGGGTGGAGGAGGATGGGTTGCCCGACATCTTCTTTAGTTGTGTTTTTTTTTAATGTACGACTGCGCTTTTTAGTGTGGATGTAAAGTGCTTCTTGTGATTCATTTTTGCGCGTGTATTACGTAGTACTCTATCACAAATCACTCGCAGGAGGCAAAAGAATTTTAGTGGTTTTTGTTGAACTAAAGCAAAACTAACGCGACGTCTTTCGGCGCTAACGTCTCTTTCAACTTCCAGTTGTACAAGTAATAGTGCAAATCGCCGTCGCCGATGCCAAATTTAAGCGTCTCTAAGAACTGCGCGTTTTCGGAGACATTCAGAGCGTTGAAGACGTCAAAACCGTTGTCTCGGGCTAATATTAACGCGTCTTGGACGAGATCTTCGATGTTTTCGGAAGTGGCGACGTTGTAATAGCAGTACGCGGCTTTGAGTAAGACGTTGTTTCTCTTGGCGTTGCTACCGCCGGAAGACGCTTGGATGACCGTGGAGCTCAAGTTGTAGAAGGAGCAGAAATCCGTCGCTTCGTTGGTGCGCTCGTCAATTTTTACGTAGCTATACACGACCTCGTCTCTCGGGACTAACCAGTGTCTCACGTCTTCCTCGTTTTTCACCGGCGCTAACTTGAATTTGCTAAAATACGAGTTCAACAATCTCGTCACCGTCGGCACGTCCTTCGCTTCCATCTTCCTCAATCCTTGCACGCGAATTTTCTTCGGCATGGCGTAATGTTCAATCGTTTCCGCCATGCTCATCCCTCTCCCTAACTGCGTGAACCTTATATCCACCAACTTCTTCACGTTTATCGATCGGTGCCAATACCTTGCTTTCGCGCACGGTTTTGGTAAAACCACCCCAGCCGTGTACGCCGCCTGCCACACGTCTTTCAAATTAATCCTCCTCGTCACTTCCCTAATCAAAACCGGCGCAAAGTTTTTCCTCCGCAATTTCTTGTGCACGCACAAAAAGTTAATCTCCGCGACTTTCAACCGCTTCCCGTTCGCGCTCACTTCCGCCGGAATGCCCGTAATCAACGCCACCAACGTTTTCGTGCACGAAATCCGAATACCTACGTGCCAACTCTTTTCGTACCCGGGCGGCTGCAACGCCCACGAGACAAACTCCGGCGCGTACGCGAACCGGAACATCTCGTCGTCATCTTCCACGTAATTGTTCGCGAGCAACGTAAACACTTCATCTCTGCCTTCTTGCGTATCCACGTCCACTTCGTCCCATTCGTACCCGGGCGGTAAGTCGTACCCTTCTTTCCTCACGTTCGCCGCCGTCTTGGACGGGTCGTCGATTGGACCATCACCATCGTCTAAGTCGCCCTCGTCGTCCTCGCCCTCGTCCGCGGTTTTGGCACCGGCGTCCTCTTTTCCTCCTTTTCTTTCTTCTTCAACTTCTTCGTCTTCTCCCTCCTCCTCGATTTCAAACTGCGGCACCGGTTGCGTGCTCCAAAACTTATGCTCTTTCCTCTTCTTCACATTCCCTACCAGTTGTTGTTGTTGTTGTTCTCCTCCTCCTCCTCCTCCTCCTTCCATCAGAAGACTTCTCTCCATCGCTTTTAGAATATCTCTCAGCGCTTCTTTCTCCTCCGGAGTCGTTCGCGTCTTCATCTTCTCCTCTTCATCTTCTCGTTTCTTTCCTCCCGACGATTCGAATCCTCCTCCTCTCGGGGACGTCGCCGCTTCCTCCTCGTCCTCGTCCAAAGTGGCGTTTTCTCTCATCTCTTTTCTATTCTCTCTCTCTCTCTCTCGTGAAGAGCACGCAAAAAACGATTGAATCGAAAACACGCACAAACGCGACGCTCTCTATATGTGGTGGCAAAGTGGTCTCGTTTTCTTCTTCGTGTTCTTCGTAACGCGTCGTCGTGTGCGCACTCTGATCTGATTTTTGTGCGGGAAAAATGGCAGCCACGTTGGAAAATCTCTTCAGCGAAAAACGCGCTCAAACGCACGCATTTCTCGGGAGCACATACGACACAGAGGAGGAAAAGAACAGAGAGATAACAAATGACGTTAAAAACAAAGAAATGGTACGAAACCAGAAACGCTCTGATCCTCGCGTGCGTCCTCTCGGTCGTTGCCTCCGTCGTTGCGTTCGCGCAAATCGGACTCCACCTGAAACATTACTCCAACGGGAACCACCAGAGACACATCTTGCGCATCATATTCCTGGTGCCAATCTACGCTTTATTATCGTTCGCGGCGTTGATGCGACCGAAACATTCGTTGGATTTAGACACCTTTCGGGATTGCTACGAGAGTTGGGTGGTGTATAACTTTCTCGCGTTATGTTTTGAGTACGTCGGAGGCCCGGGAAACGTGCAAAATAACATGCAAGGGAAAGAGTTGCCTCCGAGCGTGTGGGCGTGCGCGAGAGAGTCGCAACAAGTGGACGGGGCGTATTTGAGGAGGAGTAAACAGTACGCGTTGCAGTTTGTGTTTTTAAAACCGTTTTTGAGTTTGATAAGCTGGATTATGCACATGCGAGGGCAGTACGGGGATTCCGCGATTGATTTTAAACGAGGGTACGTGTACGTGTTGTTCGTGTATAACATCTCGTATTCGTTCGCCTTGTACGGGTTGTTGATGTTTTATCGAGGCGCGTACGATTTGTTGAAACCGCACAAACCGTTGGCGAAGTTTATGTTGGTGAAAGCGGTCATCTTTCTGACGTTTTGGCAAGGCGCGTTTATCGCGTTAGCCGTGGCGACTGGGGACGTCTCGAGTTCCGAGGAAGGACGAGCGACGCAGGATTTTTTGGTATGCGTGGAGATGGTGTTTGCGAGTGTTTTTATGCACATTGCGTTTCCATACTACGTGTACGCGAATAGATCTGGGGTGAGTAGATTTGTCGCGAATGTCGGACACGCGTTGAGTGTTGGGGACGTTTTAGACGATACCGTCCATCAGTTCGGGAGGACCTATCAGGAGTACACGTTGCACGGAGCGCACGATAACAGCAGCGGGCAAGGGCAACAAATGGCGACAATGACGAGAACGTATGGTAGAGACGATAGAGACGGTAGGAAAGGTGGAGTGGAGGTTTTAGAAGGAGAGGTGAATAACAACAATGGATTAGAGAACATCGTCGTACAAGAGACGTCGCCGTACACGTATAGCATATCGACGCCTTCGCCGACCAACGCCGCCAGCGGTTCGAGAACGAACGTGTTTACGAACTATGACAACGATAATAGTAATCCATTTTCTACCACTGGGACGACAACTCGAGGGGGAGGAGGAGGAGGCGGTGGTAGTGGAAGTGGTGATGGAGGTGAGGACCAACCGCCGCCGCTTTTGAATTTATAAAATAGAAGCGTATAATATACACACCAACCATTTGTAATATCTCGAATATATTGTTTTAATTAATACAAATACAAAAACAAGCGCTTTCTCTCTCTCTCTCTTCTCTTTCGTTTCAACACGTTCTTTCTCTTTCTCGTCATATGCTTTCTCATCATTATCCTCAATCTAAATAAAACAGAGTCACCATCCTCCTCTGCACCTTCGCCTCTCGACACGTGTCCAGCAAAAGCGTCGAATCGTGAAACGCGAAACAGATAACCTGCCTCACTTTACTCACGATGACATCATTACATATCCTACTCGCCTCCAACAATGGCAAATGATCGTTCTCCGGACACTCCTCCACTTGACTCACCTTCTCTAACAACTCCCTCGACTCCGCCGGTTGCTTCGACAGCGACTGCGGCAACACGACGGTGAGCAGTTCCGGCCGTTCCGCTCGCAACGACCCGCGAATCACCGCCGCGTTCGTCCCGGTCGCCCCGGATGTAAAAATATGATTCCCAGTTAAACACAACGCGTACGCCAAGATCTCGATTAACTGTTGGTGTAAAAAACCCATGTTTCGCGTGCCGAAAAATCCAATCTCTTTCGGGCAGTCTTTTTGTATCGCGATGAGTTCTTGCAAGTAATCGAGCTCGGGAAACGAACTCCCCATCATCGGACGGTCGTCGTCGTCGTCTGAATCATCTTTTTCTAACACGGTCATTCCAGGCGCGCCTCTGTTTGTTTTCGGTTGTTCCTCCGGGGGGACTCCCCCGTTCCTCGTCATCTCGCGTTCACTCTTTTTCTCCGCATCATCATCCGTTTTAACAACCGCTTTCGTTCGCGTCGTGAAGACAACTCTCTGATGATGGATTCGTCTCGTCGTCCTCGCAGTAAACCTTCGAGAAGAAGAATACGAAGAAGGAACGAAAGGTGTATTAAACAGCGTCAAAGATGAAGTCATTTTTCGTGCGTCGAAACGAACCTTGTTTTCTTCTGCGCTCCGCAGCTGCGTAAAGAAGAGGATGTGCAATGAAGCATCGATCGATCCTTTTTTTTCCCAAGAGACACGAGTGAACTTTTTTTTTCCAAGAGTACCCACTACGCACTTAAACCCTAAACATGCAAGTGTTTAGTTCTTACTCTTAAGTGCTTACTCCTTACTCGTGAGACCGTTACACAATTAAAAAACTCGACACAATCGAACGGCCGTGTGTTTTGCGTTCTCTACTTCTCTCTGAGAATACGCACACGCGATCGAATAATGGGGTTCCGCTCTGCCGTGACCGAGGTGGCGAAGAACATCGTCCTCGGTGCACCGTCCACGCTGAAAAATCATCGCGCACAGAATCACCAACGAGGAAAAAACGGACGAGACGATGATGAGATGGAACCGTTCGATTTTTCCCACGAAGACGAAGCGCAAAGATGCATCGAATTGCTCGAACACCTCTCGAACGCAATCTTACCGGAAGAGACGCTCGAGGTGTTGAACCAACTGAGAGATTGCGTGCGAGAAAGCAGAACATCGCAAATGGTCGCGGCGAAAGTTGGCGGCGTGGATGTCATCTTTGAGTGTTTGTTGGAGGAGATGCAAGAGAGAGGAGCAAAGGAGGAGGAAACGAGCGAACAAGCGCACGCGGCGCTGGAAGTGTTGGTCGCCGCGATGACGACGGAACACGAAGAGGATTTGAAAATAGTAAAAGAGAGGGAGATGTTAGAAGAGAAGGCACGAGGGAAGATGATGATGGGGAAGCAGCGCATTGGGAAGGAGAGGCGAACGGCGAGCGAGATGAATCGAGAGGCGCTGGCCGCGAAGAGCGCGAACGTGTTCAGCATGTTGCAAATGATATCTTCGAACGATTTTTACGTGAAGTATCACGCGACGCAGATTTTGTGCGCGATGTCGAGCAGACGAAACACGAGGAAAAAAGTGCAAGAGGAAATCGTAAAGTCGCCCGGAGCGTCGGAGGTGCTCGTGAATAGTTGTTCGCCGAGGAAAGAGAAGAGCGAGGTGCTGAGAAACGAAACGTTGCTTTTATTGGCGAGGTGCACGAAAGGGCACAGCGAGATTCAAAAGTTAGTCGCGTTTGAAGGGATGTTCGAAGTTGCGTTTGATATCATACGCGCGGAATCGTCGGGAGACGACGCTGGTTTTGCCGGAGAGAGCGTTTCGAACGGTTTAGACGGCGGGATTGTCGTGCAGGATTGCTTGGAATTGTGTAATAATTTGATCAGAGGAAACGCGTTGGCGCAGTCGTTGTTTCGAGAGAACGGGTGCGTGGGGAAGCTGGTGCAATTTTTTAAAGGGTTGGAGAGACAGATAGGATCGGATGTCGCGGCGGCGGCGTACCCGGCGCAGAAAGCCGCAAACGCCTTGTGCGCTTTAGAATCCGTGTCTTTATTAGTCGGCGCGGTAAACTTACCGGAGGAGGAAGATAGTGAATTTTCGCAAGACGCGGAAGCTAGAGAGATAATTTTATCGAATTTAGAGGATAACCGAGATACAAACCGGGGAGAATTAGCGGCGAGAGGTGGGATAGAGGCGTTGTGTACGTGCGCGCTCGGGAACGGCAAAGTAGAATCAGCAGCCATTCGAGTGGCGGCGTTGCGAGCTTTAAGAGACGCGGTTGATTACCACGACGCGAATCAAGCGAGATTATTTTCCGCGGAAGTTACGAGAGAGGCGAGGAAAGGGAGCGGCGTACCCGAACCAGCTTTGTTGGCGTTGGGGCGGACGGCGTTGAAGGCGGAGACGAAAGCGGAACGAGAAGCGGCGCTCATGGCCTTGGAAAGTGCCGTGAGAGGTAACACGGATGGACAAATCTTACTCGTGAGTACGTTAGCGCCAACTGGGTTGGGTGGATTTGACGACGGACAAAACGAGAACGAAAATGACGGCGGCGATGACGATTTCGCGGGCGAGACGAGTTTAGGCGGCTTGTTCGCGCGCGCCATGTTGAGAGCGACGTCGACATCCTCCTCTTCTTCTTCTTCTGCGGGGAGGTTTATCTCCGAGGACGAAAAAAAGCAGCAGTTTATAGAAAGCTACGCGAGTACGATTGCGTTGAAAGCGATGTTGGAAGATAACGAGGACGCGAAGATGCGCGCATTGAGGGTTAACTTGCAACCGCTTTCGGAAATGGGATCGGCGAAATCTGCGGAACTTTTACTTCCGCGATGCGTTCGCTCGCTCGCCATCGCGCAAAAAATGGACGACGCGAATGGATCTTTACAAAGTGCCATTTTGCGTTTACTCATCGCGTGGTTGAGTGATTGCGCTTTAGCCGTGCACTCGTTTGTCACCTCGGACGCGTCGCATCTTCCAACCTTGAGTGATTTAGCTAAATACTCTTCGTTAGAAGACGTTCGTACGCTCGCGTGCGTGTGTTTAGGATGTTGTTTGGCATATTACGGCGAACAAGATTACGCGATTGCATCTAATGTGCTCGACGTGGTTGCCAGACGAATCGGAACGAACGATTTTTTAGCTGCAATTGAACACGCCACGCGCACGGACAACTTTAAGAGAGCTCTGCTCCCGCCGAAGCCGCCGCCAACTGTGACGAGAGCGACCGCGGCTTCTTTACTCGCGGAATCGACGTCGTCGCCGAACGGAGGTCACGATCAAAAGACGGGTACCACGAGTAACAAAGATTTCAACCCGTACGATTACAGTACGGCTCATTTTATTCAGCGCTTCGAACCGGAAGTGCGCAGAGCCATCGTTCGATTATACGGCGGCGATTCGACGAAGGATTCGAATGCGAGCGGTATGGGTGGTATGAACGGAATGCAAACGTCGCCGTTCGATCGGCAAGAAGGCGAAGACGCCGAATCGTACGCGAAGAGATTAAAATCGACGTGCGAACAGCTGGATAACGAGTTACGCGTGGTAAGACAGAGAAACAAGACTCTCGCTGAAACCGTTGCAAATACTCGCGCGCACGCAGAAGCGCCGGCGACCATCGCCGTTGCCGCCCCGCCGGCATCCCAAGTAGTGGTAGGACCATCACCTTCCCTCGCCCCTCCTCCCTCTCCTTCTGTACAACAACAGCAGCAACATCAGGACGACCCTCGCATTGCACAGCTCGAACGCGAAATCAAACTCAAATCAAACATCATCCGCGAGAAAACCGAAGAGCTCAAATCGCTCGCCTCCGCGTATCAAGCCGTGGAAAACCAATTCACCGAAGCCGAAGAAGAACTCCAATCTCTTCGCAAAGCTCGAAGCGAAAACCAATCCGACGCGGAAACGACCGCCCAGCTCCTTGAAAATGCCAAAAAAGCCGGCATCGCCCAGGGATTGCGCGACGCCGAAAGCGAGTTCTCTTCTCGCGAAGACGCCACGCGCGCTCGACTCGACCTCGAGAAAGCGGAAGCGCTCAAAGATTTACAAGAAGAGATGGACGACTTGCTCGAGGTTTTAGGCATGGAGGAAAAACAAAAGGAGTTTCTCTTCCGAACACTCGTCGAAAAGGGAGAGGATATGGACACGTTGGAGGAAAAGTTGGAGCAGTTGACCGCCAACATCGAGGCGGATGAAGGCGACGAAGACGAAGAAGAGAAGACTATTTAGAGCACTCGTTTTGAGAATTTTCTTTATAAATAGAAAGACGCGATAGAGAATAATACCACACGACACATAACGCGACCACACACCAGAGCGCACACGACGAACAGATCAGAGACAAAGAGACAAAGAATATAGGAGAAAAACCATCACGCATGGGAGGATACTTTACCACTCTGAAAGAGAAAACACTCAACGAGACGTTTCCGTTCGTGAAAGGAAAACTCCACTCCGGGAAAAAGAAAACGTTGGATTACGTTTCGTCTTTGTATTATTCGAAACGTGCGCCGATTGAGAAATACGGAGAGGAATGCGAAGACATCGAGAAAATTTGGGACGGGTTCGTGGACGCGTTCGTGGGGACGTTACACGCGCAAGGCGGCGCTGGGTGCGCGTCTCGCGCGCCGTGTTTTTCTGATGGTGATGACGGTAAAGGTGGCGGCACGAAAGAGATTGAAACGCGCAACGGAAGAACGGCGCGAGAGCGAGTGGTCACCATCGGCGACTTACACGGGGACTTGGAGCAAACGAAACGAGCGTTTCGAGCGTGCCATTTGACAGACTCGAAGGATAAATGGATCGGGGGTAAAACGACCGTGGTGCAAGTTGGGGATCAACTCGATCGAGGACCGGACGAAGTTGCCGTGATGTACTTTCTCGAGAGAGTGGCGGAAGAAGCGGAGAGGAGTGGTGGTGAATTGGTGAGGATATTAGGGAATCACGAAACGTTGAACATTGCGGGTCGGTTTAGGTACGCTCAGAGGGAAGGGTGCGCGGATTTTACGAGATGGCGCGATCGACAAAAGATTGGAATGGAGTTGAAGAAGATGTGCTTCGGGAGCGAGAAGCAAATGGAGAGAAGATATCGGAAGAAGAAGCAAACGAATTGGTGCGCGTACGAAACCGGGGAGAAGAGGCACGAAAAACTTCCGAGTTGGATACGCGAAGACGACGTGCACTCGATCAATCGGTGGAAGGCGGTGTGCCCGGGAGGCGAGTTCACGAAGCGGTTTTTCGCCGGCAAAAATGTCGCCGAAAGAGTCGGATCGACGTTGTTCGTCCACGCTGGCGTTTTAGAACATCACGCGTTGTATGGGTTGGAGAATATAAATAAAGATATTCGAGAATGGGCAAGCAACGCGGAAAATCCGAGAGGCGTGCCTCCTTCGCACGTGCAATCCGACCAAAGCATCGTTTGGGCGAGAGATTACGCGCACACGGAGGAAGAGAGATGCGACTGCGCCAAGTTGTCGAGGGCGTTGCATTTTTTACCGGGCGTGGAGAGAGTGGTCGTCGGGCACACGATTCAAAAAGGCGGCGGAGGTGCCACTGCAGCCTGCGATGGGAAAGTGTTACGCGTGGACGTCGGCATGAGTCGAGGGTGTGGCGGAAACACGAGCGAAGGCGTGGAGATTTTGAACGACGGGGAGAAAATTACCAGGATGGTGGACGGTCAAGGACGACAACCTATGACTGGCGTAGAAAGTCGATTCCAGCCTATTTCGTAGGAGGGGCTTTATTCGCGAATCAATGATGAGCAGGCGTATGCATATTCGTTATTTAGCTTAGTGGTTTAGAAGTTTATAGTTATATAGATGAAATTAATAATGTATACGTGTTTGCTATTACGGATTTAAACAAGCCGTACCGCACGTCGCGACGACTTCAAACTCGATCGCGTTATTGTCCGCCGCCGACGGCACGCACGTCGGCCACACCGTAACATCATTATTCACAAAGCTATTCGGGTTCGACGTCGTCGTCAATTCACAGCCTTTCGCAACCCACGGATACAACCCGCGCTGACTCGTCGGGTACGTCATCCTGGAACTATCGCCGTATCGAAAGTTGCCGATAAATTTTTGCGGTAAAGACCGGTACTTATATCTTCGCATTTGCACCGCGATGGATAACAACGCGCCAAACAAACCGGCGACGACCGCCCATAAGGTCAGGATGAAGCACACGTATTTCGCGATTTCCTTCGGCGGGGGGAGCGTGATTGCAGTTTTACCAATCTGTTTAGAGAATATTTTAGAGAAAATTTGTGAGAAAAAAGTGGATTCTTCCCAAAAAGAGAGACTTAAAAGACGACGAAAAGACTCTCGAGGAGGGGAGCCGAATTTGTGCGGAAAGTCAAAATCCGACTTTACGCGCGGAAAGCGTTCACGATCCCTCGAAAAGAGCCCCTCCTAATGTACTCGCCGCATAACTTTATCAAATACGAATCATTAGGCGTTCACAACGACCCGCGGTGTCTTTTTACACTTCGCATGTGTACCCTCTTGTACCCATCATCATCGAGTGGGAAAGTCGCCGGCGTCGTTTGGTACAAAAATCATCAATTCGGTTAACAAAATGGTTTTTAGATAAAGACGCGAAATGCGCGCACATTGACGCGCTCGCGACGAACGCGCGATCGATTTAAAAACTCGAACGCGTACCTTGACCATTTTTATCTCCGTTTATTTTCTTTTTACGCGCGTTTGTGTATAAAACTTGACCTCTCGCTGTGTGTATGTGAATACGACGCAGAGATAAAAGTGAAGCTTTTCGGGGAGAACCTGAGAAGAAGAAAAGGAATAAAAGGTGCGAAGCGACGCGTGCGTGCGTTCAAGAATACGCATCATCATCATTGGCTACTACAAAAGTTTAATTGCGTTCTATTCAACTCCGTTGCTAAACGACGAAACTCTCTTTATCGTCGTGTTTTTACTACCGAGTTTGTTTCTTCAAACTCGCCACGCTCGCCTTCCACAAGCGTTCGCTCGCCGCGGCGAGGACCTCGCCTTGGAAAGACTCCCCGTCGCCTCCTTCTTCTTCGACGACAAACTTCAACGGCTCGCCTTCCCAGTCGGTCATTTTACCCCCCGCTCCTAACACTATTGGCACTAACGCCATGTAATCGTACGGTTTTAAATCCGCTTCGCAGACGATGTCGCAAAAACCAGACGCTAATAAACCGTACGCGTAGCAATCGCACCCAAACATTGGGATTTTCACCTCCCGTTTCAACCGTTCGTATCGAACTTCGTTTTCGTCGTAAAACATGAGCGGCGTCGTCGAATACATCAGCGCTTCTTTCAACTCTTTCTGTTCGTCTCCGTGCACGGAAACTGGATCCCCGTTAAAGGTCGTTTGCGTGCCCTTACACCCGATCCATCGTTCCTTCAACACCGGTTGTTCCAACACGCCGAGGACGGGTTCGCCGTCGCGCAACAACGCGATCAAGGTCCCCCACAACGGTTTCCCCGTGATGAACGATTTCGTCCCGTCGATTGGATCAAACACCCACAAATACTCGTGTTTCTTATCGTCGCTTTTTTTCTCCAAACCTAACTCAATCCCGTGTTCCTCGCCGAATATCGCGTGCGACGGATATCGACGTTTCACCAACGTCCGCATCGCCGTCTCCGCGTTTTTATCCGCCACCGTCACCGGACTCGCATCGTTTTTCGTCTCCACGCCTAGAGAAGTTTTTCGCCAATATTTCAAGGTTTCTTCGTTCGCCGCTTCTGCGAGTTCAATTGCGAACGCGGTGAACTCCTTTTGTAACATCATCAGTTCTTTACTCTCGTCGTCATCATCATCATCATCGCTTGTTTTCGCGCGCGTTCGACACCGCATCGTCGCCCGATGTTTTCCTCCTCCTCTTTCGATCACACGGCTCCCTCGTTGAGAACATCGCAAATTTTGGGGCACAAAAGGCAAAGATGCCATCCTCCTTCGACGGATTTTGGTCTCTCGTGGCTTCTTCTTCCCCTCGTAAAGCCGGTTTTAGTGCGCTCGAGTGCGCGCTCCAATGAAGACACGACGAGTCGTTTCCTCAGTAAAAATCACACAAATCCCATATCGACTCATCACATGGACACCAACCGCTTATCGAAAGAGCTGCGAGAAATTGCCTCGGACAAAGCCTCCGGAGTGTCGGTGGAACTCGTCGGGGACTCGTTGGCGCACATGCGCGGGACCATCACGGGTACGAATATCATCTCTCTCTCTCTTTGCTCTCTCTTTTAAGGTGTTTGACGTGCACAAATCTTTCCCAAGAGACAGCGGGGAAAGTGGTCTCTTTTTACCACGCTTTGGTGTGTACGCATTCGTTCTCTCGTCTGACCAACTCCTGTTGTACACACCGTGACGTTTAAAAACAGGACCATCGGAAACGCCGTACCAAGGCGGAACGTTCCTCGTGGACATTCACATCACGAACTCGTACCCGTTCGAACCGCCAAAGATGAAATTCTTGACCAAAGTGTGGCACCCGAACGTCTCCTCGCAAAGCGGCGCGATATGCTTGGACGTGCTGAAAGATCAGTGGACGCCAGCGTTGACGATTAAGACGGCGTTGTTATCGGTGCAAGCGTTGTTAGCGGCGGCGGAGCCGGACGATCCGCAAGATGCGGTGGTGGCGAAGATGTACGTTTCCAATCGCGCGCAGTTTGACCTGCAAGCGAAGGAGTGGACGGAGAAGTACGCGAAGGAAGGGCAGAAGGTAGAAGCGGCGAAAGATCCGAAGGTTGTGAAGTTGATGGAGATGGGTTTCGGGGAACAGGACGCGGAGAGGGCGTTGGTGAAGTGTAATTTTAACCAAGAGGAGGCGTTGGAGTATTTGTTGGCGCAGTGAGTGGTGAGTGAATACGTAGCGAGGCGATAGTATTAGCGAGGCGCTTGGAGAGAGGGAGACGCGGAAAGCGCGTGTTTTTATCTTTTCCGGCTGTACTATTATACATTTTTAATTAAAAGTAGCGAATTCATAAGCATAATAATAAACACGCACGGACAGTGTTTAATACTTCTTCTTCTTCTTCTTCTTCTTTATTAATACGAACTCATGCCGTTGCGGACGAATTCGGGAACGGAATGGAACGGCGTGAGCGTCTTATTTTGTTCCATCATTTCAGCCACGTATTCAGCGTATTCGATTTTGTCTTTCAACTCCTCCGGTAACTCGTGCGTCGGCACACCGTTTTCATCGCATTCAACTTTCTCTTCCGTGCATGGCCACTTTGTTACGGTAGTTTGTATCAAGTCTTTCTTGATTTCCAACTTTTCTTCTTCGGTGAGAGTTTCGTTGGATTCCTTTTCCGCTTGAACAATCGCGAGCGCAGCCGCGTGGTTGAAAAAAGTGGGCTTGACCGTAACCGTTTCTACCCACAACGTCGTGAAAACGGTTTTGAATCTTCCTTCGGCGACGTCATCACCGGAGAGGCAGTTGACTTCGATAGCGAGCTCGCATGAGTCACACGGACTCTCTAGTTGGAAATGAATGTCCACGTAATCCGAAACTCGAAAGGCGTCGGCTGCGATGAATTTGCTGTCCAAGGAAAGCGCGACATCGGGAATGCAGTTGTTCGCAATATTTTCGGGTAATCGCGCGGTAAAACACGCGCCAACTGGGTGTGGCGGTCTTCTGTGCGCGACATTTTGTCCGTCACGTCTGTCATCGCCTTGGTGTCTTCGTGAAAGTATTTCTGAGTCGACTGGCAAAAACCGCTCGTGGTGCGGACGAAACAGTCCTTTTCTCTCCGAGCACGGCATGAAGTCCAGAACATCTTGTTTTGGTTTCGATATCTCTGCGTCGTGTGCGCGAGAACTCGTCGTTCTCGGCGCAACTTGCGCGTTCACACGTGATGATGCAAAGAAGGTTGCAAGCGCGAACAGAAAACACCGCATCATCCTTCTCTTTTTAAAAAATCACGAGATTATTCGACTGACCTTTTTCTCGTTTCGCTTCTCGTTTCGACAAACTTTTTTAAAACTCAATGGAATTTGCATCTATTCCGGTTGCTTTAGCGACCGATTGGCGAGCACGACGGAGTCGACGTGCTTTTTCGTCGTCTCCGTGACCACCAGCACCACCACCACTGGCACTCTCTTCTGCATCTACAACGATACGTTTTTTCCAATCAAACGTAGACGTGTTTTTCCTCGCCGGTTTCGCGGATTTCGGCACTTTCGGTTTCAAAATGTTGGAATTTCCGGACTGGCCCAAGGCATCTGCGATGGCATCGACGAACGGAGAGCGAGTGCGGACTTCTGGCTTGCTCCCGAATCGTCTGCGAGTGCTCGCGTGGCACAGGTACAGCTTCTTTTTCGCTCGCGTGACGCCGACGTAAAACAAGCGGACTTCCTCGTCGCGTTCTTCGGCGCTTTCATTCGCTCGAGCGCTTGGCGTTAATCCGTCTTCACATCCGGCGATAAATACGACATCAAATTCAGCACCTTTCGAGGCGTGCAGAGTCATTAATTTAACGGCATCTGCGCGTTCTTTTCTCGATTCGTCTTCCTCGTCGTCGAACATTTCGTTACCGTGCGTCGCTTCGGAGGAGGAGAGTAAAGAGACGCCTTCCAAGAACGCCGCTAAAGTCGTCTTGGGACTTTTACTCGTAGTATTTGTACCACCACCACCTTCGATATCGTTTTCAGCCAGGTTTTCTTCCGCGTCCGTGGCGAGCTGAATGAGTTCGGCGACGTGACCCCATCGTTCGTTCGCGTCGTCTTTATCCTTCACGTGGTTTTCGTAATCCGTCATCGCGACGACTTTCTTGAGTACCTCGCCGGGATTGCTCACCGTATCCGCCGTCTTCCGAATTTCTATGAGTGTTTTCGCGAATGCGAGGACAGAGTTGCGCGCGCGCGCAGTTATTCCCATATCTTTTGCAGACGGTAGAATCTCATGGTCTGGGTCGTCGCTGTCGCTATTCTTTGCCCACGCGCGATCAAACAACGCCGCGCCGAGCGACGGCGCTTCGCATCGACTCACCCATTCCTCGAGTTTCTCTACCGTTTTTTCCCCGATGCCTCGAGTTGGCGTGTTGATAACTCGTCGCAAACTCACCCCATCGCTGGAATTTGATGCAACTCGCAAGTATGCGATCAAATCTTTAATCTCTTTACGTCCGTAAAAACTTTGGTCGCCGACGACGACGTGCGGCACGCCCGCTCGTACAAACGCTTCCTCCAACGCGCGAGCTTGCGTGTTCGTGCGATACAAAACCGCAATATCTTTCTTCCTTAATCCTTCTAAGCTATCGTCTCTATTACCATTACTACTGCCTCCTGTGCTACTACTATTCGTCTTCTTTTCCGCGTCTTTTAACATCTGTTTCACTTGAGTGGCAATAAACGCGCCTTCCTCTCTTTCGTCGCCGGCTTCCACCACCGCCACGTCTTGTCCGCCTTCCTTAATCGCATCCCAAGACATCAACGCACTCGGTATTTCCGATTGTTGAATGACTGCTCTCGCGGCAGACACGATTGTTGCCGTAGACCTATAATTTGTCGTCAAACGAAACGTTTGCGCGTTTCTAAAATCGTCGTCAAATCTCGAACGGATGTTCGCCACCTCGGCGCCTCGCCACCCGTAAATGGCTTGGTCGGCGTCGCCGACGACGAAGAGTGTCTCTGCTTTCTCACCTAAATGTCGAATCATCTCGTATTGTGCCAAAGACGTGTCCTGAAACTCATCCACGAGCACGTGCGACCACCGGTTTTGTAAGTATCGTTTCGCGTCTGGTCTATTTTCGAACAAATAAACAACCGCCGAGAGCAAATCGTCGAAATCGAACGAGTTCGCCTCTCTCAACTTTTGTTCGTATTCCGACCAGACGATATCAAACTGTTCGCGAAGTAACGCGATACCCGCGGAGGAGGACGATAACGAAGACGAAGACGACGACGACGACGACGATTTTCTTCTTCTATCGTCGTCATCGACATCACTATTACTACTCCCTCCTCTCGCTTTCATTCTCAACGCGGAATCCATCGCCGTTCTCGCGTTTACGTTTACGCTCGTTTTCATCGAACTCTTCGCGCTGCTAATAAAATTCTTCATCGGCAACGGCGCGGCTGACTTTTTCGTTTGCCCTAACTTTTCCACTAAAATATCTCTCACCACCGCTTTGCTATCGTCGCTGTCGTAAATCGTAAAATCGGCGGTTCTCTCTAACGCTTCGTGTACCTTTTCCACGTGTTTCCTCAAAATCCTCGCCGCGACGGCGTGAAACGTCCCCGCGGTAATCGCTCGACTCACATCCGCGCCCATCGTTTTCTCCAAACGATTCCTCAACTCCTTCGCCGCTTTGTTCGTAAACGTGATGCACAAAATATTCTCCGGCGAGACGTTCTCGTCTTCGATTAAATGTTGCACTCGAGAGACTAAAACGTGCGTCTTTCCGCTCCCAGGACCGGCCAGAACTCTCACGAAGGAGGGATTCGGCGATAAAACCGCGTTCGCTTGTTGCGTCGAAAGATTTGAAGCGCATCGGTAATTTAAAAGCGTCTGTGGGTCTGGGATCGCCTCCGAGGCGGTTTGCGCCCACCCGTTATTCCTCGCCTTCGAGCTTGAAGAAGACGAAGAGGACGAACAACATCGCGTCGTCGATGCCAAAATCCGACCTCTCGTCTGAATCGTCGTCGTCGCATTCTGAATGCTCGAAGAAACCTTTTTCCTCGACGACGACGACAAAGACGAAGAACAGACCCCGTTGAGTGGGCGAAGGACGCACCACCCGCGACGACAACACCGAGAAAAAAGAACGCCACCCCCGCGCATCATCATCTTTTGTCGGCGTCTCGTTCTTTGTGAAGATTTCTCATCTCGCTCGTTGGAATTTTGTGCTTCACTAAAATTTAGGGTGTTCAACCCTATCCACGAGGCGTCTCTTTCCTCTCTTTCTTTCGATCCTTTTTTCCCCCAAATCGTCCTCCCCCCTTTGGCATCGCGTCGTTGCTTTTGTCTGCGTCTTTGTGGCAGTGCGCGAGCGCGAGAGACTACTATCTGTGACGATGAGATCTTTGTTTTCGCTTTTGACGCTTCTTTTATTCGCGACGACGACTTTTTTTACGACAACCTTTTGTGTATTACTCGTGAATGTCGCCGCTCCGATTGGTTTTTCCAACGCGGCGACGATTCGCGACGAGAATGCGGACGACGCGAACGAGAATAAAGGGCAGCGAAAAAGAGGCATCAACGTCAACGAGGATCCAAACGTGTACCAATACAAAAAAGGCACGGAAGAACACGTGGAAGTGCTCACGAACGAGAACTTTAAAAAGTTTACCACGAGCGGAGAACACGTGTTGGTGACGTTTTATGCCCCTTGGGATGGACACTCGAAATCGTTCTTGAAGCAATTTCACGAACTCGGGACGTCGCATACGATTTCCAGCGATTCGAGGTTAAAGTTTGGAAAAGTGGACGCGACGGTGGAGAAAGAATTGGCGAAGGAGTATGAAGTGGAGACGTACCCTCAGATTATTTTGTTCCGTCACGGGCAGCCGAAGGAGTACAAAGGGTCGTTGGCGGCCAACGGCGAGGGGTTGCGGAAGTGGTTGAGGAGAAATACGCACCATAAACCGGCGGCGTGGTTGGAAGGGGTGGACGATGTCCACGTGTTCACGTTGGGAAGACCGGTGTGCATCGTTGGTTTCTTCGACGATACCGGGCATTTGGATAATTTCCACGCGGCGGCGTATGATTTTCATTTAGATTTCGGGGAGACGAGTTCGAAAATCGCCACGGAGAAGTACAAGACGCAACGACCGGGGATCATCATGTTCAGAAATTTCGCCGAGCCGGCGCATTTTCAAGGGAATGTGAACAGTTTAGAGGAGATTAAACAGTTCATCGCGACAAATATGGTCCCTAAAGTGGTAGATTACGCGAAAAAAGACCAAATGGAGAGGGTGTTTGAAGGGCCGATTGCCGCGAACGTGTTTTTGTTTAGACAACAAAACGACGAGGAAGCGGACAAGTTGGAGGCGGAGTTTGCAAAAGCGGCGGACCAATTGTACGGGAGGGTACATTTCATTTCCGCCGGCTTCGACGAGCAGACTTTGTATTCGTTTTTTGCCATCAGAGCGAGAGATACGCCGACGGTAAGGTTGTACGCGCACGATTTGAAGTACGCGTATAAAGGGTCGTTGAAGCCCGACGAAGGGAAGAAAGAGGTCATGAAAACTATAAAAGATCACGACGGCAACGATATTCCGAACCCAAAATACGACGAAGAGATGGCCTCACAAACCTCTAAAGTGTTTGAGGATTTAATCAAGTTCGTAGACGCGTACGAGAAAGGGAAGTTGGTGCCGATTTTGAAATCCGAGAAACCTCCGAAGAGCGCGCCGAGCGCGAACGAAGCCACCGTGGTGGTTGGACGAACCTTTGATGAAATCGTCACGCAATCGAATAAACACGTCATGTTGTTCTTTTACGCGCCGTGGTGTCAAACGAGTAAAGCGTTGATGCCGTTGTGGGATAAACTCGCGGAAATGTACAGAGAGTACGACGAGGTGACCATCGCGAAGATGGACGCGACGAAGAACGAGGCGAAAGGTATCCACGTCAAATCCTACCCGACCATTTATTTCTACAAGAGCGGAGATAAGCCGAGACACGAAGAGTTCGACGAGAAGAAGAAGGATTTAGCGTCGTTCATTCGTTTCATCGGGGAGAGAACAAAGTTGGACCCGACCAGGCCGCCCATTCACGATGAGTTTTAATCTTATTTACACGACCTTTGACTCAACATACTTCACTTTTAATCAGAAATGCTTTCACGCTCTTTCCCTGCCTTGAACGCCCGTTGTTCGCTCCTCTCTGGACGTCAACGGTACTCGAGGACCTCCACATCCGGACGAGAAAAACGAAATCGACGATGCCAAGTGAGTGCTCTTACAATCGAGTCTCTCCCTACCGTGGAGGAGGTTTTCAATTTCGAGAACGCCGCTGTTTTTCCGTTCTGGATATCTATGATTGGATTCCCCAAATCGACATTCACGAAAACCGTCATGCTCTCCCCGGCGACGAGCATCGCGTGCGGTTTGATTTACGGATACTTAGCGTACCAATCCTTCTTAGAACCGGAGATTTTAGAGGCTTTCAGCTCTGGCGCCCAGCAAAGTTTATCGTCGTTAACGAAAGGGTTCTCGTACGAAACTACAGTTGCAGTTGGTTGGGCACACTTCATAGCCATGGATTTACTCGCCGGTCGGTACATCTACTTCGACGGTCTTAAAAACGATTTCATCACGAGACACAGTTTAGTGTTGACGTTGTTTTTCGGACCTCTGGGTGTGGTTTCGCACGTCCTGACGCGAGGAATCGTCGGATTGACGAGAAGCGGGAAAGTGGAAGATATCTTAGAGAGCGGATTGAAGAGCGAGTGAGAAACATTCTTCTTAATGCTGCTGCTGTGAGTGCACGTAAACCGTGTTGTCCGTGTGTATATTAATGCTGTGTCTATCTAAATACTACTAATAAATAATCAAGACCCTCCAAACGCGGCGTAATACTGTATCACGCCAACCGCGGCGCCTAAAACGCCTCCGACGACGATTAATTTAATTTCATCCTGCTCAAACACCGGGTGCAAAACTCTCTCAAACTCTGCCGATCGTAAAGCCCCCATCCTCTCGCTCACGGTGACTTCAATCTCCAACGCTTCGTCTTGGTACTCGAAACTGTGAGGGATGATGTGCTCGATATCCCTGACGAGTAAATCGCTCATTTTATCCGTGATGTTCTCGTACGCGCGTTTACCTAAAAACTCGTTCGTCAAATATTTACCGGTGACGCCGGCTTGCGAATCGAAGAACTCCCTGGACGATTTTCGAATCAAACTCTCAAACTTGCCTCGAAACGTTCCGTGCATCATCTCGTCCCATAAATTCTCCGCGTTGCAAAAGTGCAAAAAGTTTAATCGAGAAAACTCCGCGGAAACTTCCACTTGTCGTTTTAAAAACACGCCGTGTAACGTGTAACACCCGCCGAAAAAATGTATCGGTTCGACCGGTTTAAAAATCACCGTCAACGCGACCCAGTTGGTTAAATACCCCGTCGCGAACCCAAACAACGGTAACATCCAAATCCCGTATTCCGGGTGATTCTGGTCGACGACGTAAAACACGCCCATCTGTATCAAACCGAACAAAAAACCAAAATACAACCCGCTCACCTCGATGAATCGAAACTCGCTCTCGCCGACGTCTTTAAACATTTGCACCACTTTATCCTTATTCCCTTCCGCTAATCGTATAACCATACTCTTCAAATCTAAAACCTCGTACACCTTGTCTTTTAACGCGTCAATTAACGTCTTTAAAAACAACGGCGAACGCTCCATCACAGTTTCCACGATTTCATTCTTCACGTACTCCGGCAGCGTCAACCACAAATCCGGCGCGTTTTCCGTCATCACCTCCTCGAACTGTTCTCTCACTTTCCTTCTCAACGGTTGCTTCAACACGTGCGCGAACTCCTGCGAATCCAATTTCGCGAACGTTTCCTTCACGTCGATTAACTTCTCCGTCATCAAATCCACTAAAATTTCCGCCATCTTCCCCGCCTTGGACGGTATGATGCCTTGCCACCCGCCTAACAAGCCGAACGGTTGCCCGGGAACTTGCGCAAACTTAAGACACCGCGGGTAAAACTCCAACGGATAAAACGTCATCTTCAACGCTAAAACGTTCGTCGCGTATCCCACTAAACCGCACACGAACGGAATCATCACGTACATTCCAATGGACGTTTTATTTTCATCTTCTGTTTCTTCGGTTGTTTGTTGAAGCGCTCGTCTCGGTAAAGAAGAAGAAGAAGAAGACAAAGCGACGACCGAGGAGGAGGAGACGACGACGCAGACGCCGACGACGACGGCGAGCAACCACGCCGCCGTTCGGAGGAGAAAAACACTTCTCGCTCTTTTCATTCTTCGCTCTCGCTCTTCTTCTCGATGAAGCCGTCGTTTTCGTTGCGTCTCCATTTGAGTCCCTTTTTACCCGTCAGTCAATGGAGAAAAAATGCGTTACTCTTCTCTTCTCTTCAAAAACAAGCGTTGTAAAGAGAGACTGAGAGAGAAAGAAACGTATATTTATACCAACGAGAAGAAGAAGAAGAAGAGCTCTCTCTCTCTCTCTTTATTTGATGATGATGATGATGATGATTTTGATGCGGAAGAGGAGGAGAAAGAAAAGAAAGAGAGAAATTACGCGAGCGAATGAAAGAAAATCTCAGAAAAGTCTCTCGAGTTTTGAAAAAAACTCTTCCGTCTGGAGTTTCAATCAGACAGCACATCTCTGTCAGTGTCTGTGAAAAAGTGGGAAAAGGGCGAAAAAAAAAAGAACAAAAAACCGGTCGACAAAAACTGACCTCTTTGCCTGCGACATACACGCGTTCACTTCAAAACGAGAAGCGCAAATGAGTATTCGTTGGCCCACCAAAGGACGACGACGACGGAGGTTTGTTGTAAAAAGAAGCGTCGAAGTCAACGTCGACACTTTTTCCTCCGCTGCGGTTGCTCCGTCGTTGAAATCATCTTAAATAAATATCTGTTTACGGAAAACCGTTAGTTTTTCCCAACAATCACAACAACAACGAGGAGAAAAGATGATGGTTTCATCATCACACTCTCTCGGAAGAGTACCATCACTGGTGTTCTTACTCTTCTGCTTTCTTCTGATGGTATCATTGTTTGACGAAACTTTCGCCGCGATGCGTATAAATGAGATCGCGGATAAAGGGAGCGACAACACCTGCGAAGGGGAAGATTGGATTGAATTGTTTAACGATTCGACCGACGACGAGGATCTCGAAGGATACATTCTGCACGACGACGACTATCCGAAGGAAGTGGGAACGGAATTGACGTTCAGTGCGGGAACGTCTCTATCTGGAGGCGCGTATTTAGTTCTGTGCGGCAACGATAACGATGGCATTAACAACCCCAAGTTTAAGGTTGGCAAAAGCGACACGGTGACGTTATTGGACTCGAGTAAGAACGTGGTTTCTACTTCGGGAAAATTACCGGGTTTGGGCGAGAAAAATGTAACGTACGCGTTCAGTGCTCCAGGCGAGTACGTGCAAACTTGGACGCCAACTCCGGGGGAGTTGAACGTGATCACGTCGAAACCGTTAAAGGATTTACGAGCGCAAAATGACGAGGGATCTTCTTTTTTTAGCATGGATGAAAAAGGTTTACCTGTATCTGGCTTTGATGCGGTCGTCGATCTGTATGCAGAGGTTGACGCGGGTGATTGGGCAATCCTGAGATTGAATCCATATGCCGAAACGTACATTGATGTGCAAACATTCAAAGTGAAGAGCTCAACAATTGGTGAACACATTCTTCCGAGTCCAGGAAGAATGAGAACTCGAGGCCAGAGCACACTTTTTTATCCAGTATGCATGGGAAGCGAAGCAGTACCGTTTAAATTAGATTTTGCGTCCGTGAATTCGAGTCAAACTCTATATGGTGTGGAGAGTGCATATCTTCGGACGCATCTGAGTGATGAATCAAAAATGAAAGAGTGGGTGGTTCATCGAATGCTAGCCAACTTTGGTCTACCTCACGTGCGCACGCGTCACGTACGTTTTCATGTAAACGACGATCTTCTTGGGTTTTACACTTTCATGGAAGCCGTTGATCAAGAATATGTGAGCGCGAGGTCATTCGGATTTAACTCATTTGATCAACACAATAATGCTCTTTACAAAGTAAAGTCATTGTCTCTTGGTTGTGGAAACGAAGAAGAATATCAAAAAGAGAGAGTTGAAGGATTTCCGGAAAAATGTACATCACCTGACGGGATGGGTGGATTCGATTGTTGTGCTTCTTATGCGTGGGGTGAGCCTAAAACATGCGCTCCTGGGTATACCGTTAAGGAACAACCTTCGCGAAGTGATTGGGGTATTGAGAATTGCTGGTATACATGTTTGAGCAATTCCGAGGACGAAGTAACATCAGGAGGGCCGTACCAATTCGAGAGAGGAGAACATCGTGAAAAAATAACCCCGAGATATCAAGAAGACTGGTGTTGGGCGGAATTTTTTGGTAGAATTGGCAAGGAAAGATTGAGTGTCGTGCAAGCATTCTATGAGACGGGATACGACACTGCGGATGATTGCGGAAAATTTTTATTATCTCAAGGTCTCGTTGATCGTGATCTGGGAACAAACGAATGGGATTCTGCGATGGAGAAATTCATCAATTCGCACCTCTCCGTTAAGGGCGCGTGCCAGAACAAACAGTGCTCTAATAAAAGGCAAATCTCTGATCTTATTGACGTCGATAATTGGTTGAAAAATTTTGCTGTTTATGCCACTATCATTGAACAAGACTCACCCATTGGTAACGGGAACAATTACTTTTTAGCGGCGCACGCGGGAGATGGTGGGACTGATACTCCAAAATGGAAAATGATACCTTACGATCACAACAACGATGTGTATGCAGCATCAACATTGTGTGATGCGCAGTGTGGGAACAAAGACTTAACAGAATGGTCAGTGATTCGTCCTACGTGTAAGCACTTAAGTGAAAATCCATTAGTCGGGCCTTTGCTTCTCGATGAAAGTTTACACGAAAGATACTTGGTGTTCGTAAAGCAGTTTGTAGAGGAAACTTTCTCAAATTCAACTTTCTTAGAACACATGAAATTGCATTCCAAAGAAATTGAGGCCACTGCAAACGAGTCACCGGACAGTGTAATATATGGCAATATCGATAACAGTAACATTTGGGATTGGATATCTACTCGAGGAGAAAAAGTATCGTTGCAGCTCGCTCGGTGGTATGAAAAGAGTGACAATTCAGCATTTCCAATCGACTCGTCCGTACCGTGCGTCACATCGGATGAAGAATTCTGCTCTTCTTCTTTATGCACAAGTCCAAACGGATTGGGTGGATACGATTGTTGGGCGGGAACACTTTTTGAACCGTGCACGTGCAGCGCAGGAGTAGCAAAGGAAACAGGCGAAACCATGGAATTATATGGTCAGACCTATTATTCGTACACGTGCTGCACCGACGGATCTGGAACTGCCCAGCAATGCGGACTGTTCTCGTCTGGGATTAAATCCAACGGTCTTCTTCTTGGTATACTTTTTGCAGGAGTGGTCGCCTTCGCGCTCGTCTGAGTAGCGAGCGCATCAGTCCCGAGAGAAGTCAGCGGTGGTCTACTCTTTGCACGAGTGGTCGCCTTCGTGCTCGTCTGAGTAGTGAGCGCATCATCAGTCCTGATCGAACTCATTCGCGTTTATAGAAGTCATTAGAAGTCAGCGGTAGAAGTCAAAATTATTTATTCACACGTATCAAATACGAAGAGAAAAATCTCACTCAAAAGGCTGCACTTTTTTATCAAACACCCCTAGAATACAATCAATGATTTCAACGACTTTGATGATGCATTGTTGTCGTTCGTGTTGTCGACATTCGACCTCCTTTGATGGTGGCACCAGCAAAAACACCACCACCAGCGTAGATGCGTTTCTGTCGAGGAGAACGATTCGACGACGGCGAAGAGGACGACAACACGAAGGCAACAACGGAGAGGCTTTTTGTGCGACGAACAACGATGACGATTTGATGATGATGACAGAAGAAGAAGAAGAAAAAGAGACGACGAGAAGAGGAAGAAGAGGAAGACGCGATGTGACCACCAAAACCGCGCTGATGATGATGACGACGAGTTTCTTCGTATCCTCAGACCAACCGTGCACTTCAGCCAAGGCTGAAGTCGAATTAGAATTCGCGTCGACGCAGTTGAGCGAGAAAGAGAAGCAGATAACCGAATCGTTCGCGCGAGCGTCGAAAGCGTGCGTGAACATCGTGGACGTGACGTTGTTGTCGCAATCTGGAATACAGAAATCGCAAGCCGGGGCGATAGTTCCCGAAGGGAACGGGTCCGGGATTGTCTGGGATAGCGAGAACGGGTACGTCGTGACGAATTATCACGTCGTGTCGAGCGCGATATCGGCGATACCGAAAGGGAGGGAAATTGGCGAGGTGGCGAAAGTGACCGTGGAGTTACCGAATGGACAATCGAAAGTGTATCCGGGCGAATTGGTTGGATACGCGAAATCGAAAGATATCGCGGTTTTGAAAATCAATTGCGAACGAGGCGTATTAACGCCCATACAGTTTGGCGCGAGCGCGGAGCAAATTAAAGTTGGGCAAATCGCGTTAGCCATCGGGAACCCGTTCGGTTTCGATCACACGTTAACGACCGGGATTATTTCCGGTAAAAATCGTTCGGTGGAAACCTTCCCTGGTTCGTTCGTTTCCGGCGCGCTACAAACGGACGCGGCGATTAATCCCGGGAACAGCGGCGGACCGCTCGTCTCCGCGGACGGCAAATTGATTGGAGTCAACGCGGCCATTTTCACCAACACCGGGCAAAACGTTGGCGTTGGTTTCGCCATCCCGGTCGACGTCGCGAAACGCGTCGCGGACCAGCTCATCCAAAATTCCAAAAAAGGTAACGGCAACAGCAACGACGGTTCCGCCGTTCTCGATTTTCCCTCCTTAAACATCGTTTTCGCCGACGACGCGGTGAAAAAAGCATTGAACAAAAACGACGCATCCGGCGTCCTCATTCAAGGTTTCCTCGCCTCCTCGAGCAACAAAGAACAAACCAACGCGGAAAAAGCAGGTTTACTCCCAACTCGTCGAGGTCTCTCCGGGATCACCCCGGGCGATATCATCGTCAAATTCAACGACAAACCGGTTTCCACCGAAGCCGAACTCGTCGCTTTAGTCGAGAAAGAAAACGTCGGCGATACGGCACGGGTGACAGTTTTACGAAACAACGACGAAGAGAAAGTCATAAATGTGCTTCTCGAGAAAGCCAGAGTTTAATGTGTACTACTTGTAATAGACTTTAATACTAAGATGTTATTAACACTTTGTACGACTTTTGCGTTGTCACTTTTTAGCCTTTCGGAAAAAAATATCTTCAAAAAGCAGCCCCACAAAGAAAAAGCGATCGATTCTCTTTCTAATAAGAACAAGAATAAGAACAGACTCTGCGACAAATATGCGCGCTTCTTCAGATTCGATCTCTTGGCGAGGCGCGTCGATCGACGAAGCTTCCGTGGTGTCGGTTTTGGGAACGACGAATTCGACGAATACGAAGAATACGAGTACTAAACATCAGTGTTTGTTCGCGGCGTGCGTGCCGGCGAAAGAGTGCGATTCGGAGGAAGTGAAGTGAGCGCTTTTGTTTTGTTTCTTTTCTCTGTTTCTTTTCTCTCTCTCTCTCTCTGTGTGCGTCGTCGCGTGCTTTGTCAGACGCGCGTTTCGGAAATGGGTGTCGTCGTTTTGTGTGTTTTTGCATCATCCGCCGCCCCTTTTGAGCGCGACGAGATGATGATGATGTTGATGTTAAAAAATCTCCTCCTTTTTCATCACTCTTTATTTACACTTTTCTCTCTCTCTCTCTGATGATGATGATGAAACGACAACAGGAAACGAGTCGAGCACGCGTTCGAGTCCTTACCTTCGGAAACGTTCGAGCGCGCGATATATCCGGGAGGAGGATTCGCTCGAGCCTCGAACACGGATAAAGTTCAACACGCGGAATATCACGACGCCGCGTTTCTTTTACACTCGGACTCGTTAAAAGTGGACGTGTTGGCGGATAAGTTTTTCCACGTGAGAGATAAACACAGCGACTTGAGACAACGCGCGGTGTCTTTGAAGGAGACGTGTAAAGAGCTCGGGACGCAGCATAAGTTTTCGTTTATCGTTTTAGATTGCGTGGCGAGGAGGGTGTTTTGCGCGGCGACGGAACACTCGGCGCCTTTAAGTTTTGGCCACGGGACGGATGGAACGTTGGTCGCTTTTTGCTCGAGGATCGGGAATAAGAGTCCGTCGAGGTGGCCGTTGAACGGAGATCAGAGTAGCACGTCGATTAGGGTAAACGCGACGCACAGGCATTCTCAAGATGTCCGAGGGATGGGAGCAATTCAAGCGAGCTCGCAGAGAAGGGCGAGCACGGATCCGAGAGCGCAAGATCAAAAATTTACGCACAAACCGAGCGATCCGATGACGTCTCGGCAATCGATGGACGAGAGCAGACCGTATAATTGGGGTAAAGAAAGTAGCGGCGCTGCGGGTGGTGGTGAGAGTGGTGGAGATGCGATAAAAGTTGCCGCACCGCCAATGTCATCGGACGCTATACCGATCACGCATTTACCTTCCGGAAGATTTGTGTACGGACACAAATATTTACAACCGTTTGAGTTCACGTCCTTTTGGTCGTCGAGCTCGAATAACCGATCGGGCGTCCCAGAGCGTCGGTTTGATGCGCACGAGTTTCAAGAGAATCAGAGAATGATGAATGAAGATACTTTTGTGGTTTCTAAATCCGGCGAGCGCAAATCTATCGACGAGTTACGATGTCCCAACGAGATTCCCAGACGGTCTTTGGAGGAACATCGATCTCGCAAGTGGGCGACCGGGGATCACGTGAGCGATAAAGTGGACAATTGGAGAAGGAAATCGGACGCGACCGAAACCGGTAACATCGCAACTAAGAAAAATGTGGATGGTTCGGTGTTCGCGGAAAGTTCTTTCGGCAAATCTCGCGCGAGCACGGAAAGTAGCAACAATAGCAGAAAAAACAGCATGAGCGCCGACGGGAAGAAGAAGACGTCTGTCGAGGCCACGTCGAAGAAACCGGCAAATACAGCTGCAAAGACAACAGCAACATCGACAGCGACGAAACTCGAATCATCCGCTCCGCCGTTCGTACCGCCGAAGCTTTCTCCCAAATCCGCCCCGTTTGTGCCGCAAACGATGACGATGCGAAAAACGGACAGCGCGAAGGAAGAAGAGGAAGAGAAAACCGCCGCCGACATGAAACGTTCGAGCAGTCAAACGCATTTGAACGGCAAACCAGACCCAAAAGGCCCGAGCGGCTTGAAAAAAATGTTCGCCAAACTCTTTCGATCGGGAAAAGATGCCGCCGACGACAAGGAAAAAGGCGCTTCTTCAAAAGCCTCCTCTTCCTCCTCCTCGGTGTACGACACCATGTGAAAGAACGCGCTCATACGCATCATCACATTTGCGCACGTAGCATTCAAAGAAACAGTTTATTATTATTATTATTATTCTTAAGATGTATACTTTTCTATATAAAATTATATGTGTGTGTAAGTGTGTGAAAGCAAAACTCTCTCTCTCTTTCCGCCGTGCTTAGTATTAGGTTGCGTTCTCTCGTCGCTTCGACCACCCGAACGCGCACCCCAACAACCCCAACAACGGAATATAATTCTTTTCTCTTCTTCTTCGTTTAATATTACGCGCCCATGTTAATGCTCATCAACTCCGCCAAGGTTTTCGTCTCCGCCTTCCTCTTCACTTCCGCTTTAAAGTTATTCTCGGTTTTTCGGATGGAAAACACTCCCCAAAAGCACGCGACGATGAGCACCATCAACATCAACCCGCCTCCGTATTCCCAGTCGGATTCCCCGGGCGGGGCATCCGTGGCGTAGACGATCCCGTCGAGGACGAAGACGAGTAACGCCCACGTCCAGAGGAACCAGACTTTGCTGTTGCGACCGACGAAGGAGGTTTTTTCTTCTTCTCCCGACATTCTTATTTACGTGTGCTTACTCTTAATAGGCGTAGCGGTACTCGCGTACGTCTTAAAGGCGGTGGAGGTGTTTTGCGGAGAAGCGTGCCTTATCTGAGGGGCCAAAGGACACGAAACAAGCTTAGGTTTGGACACCCTAAATTTTGCGTGAAAAAATGTCCGCTTTTTTCGCATCCCTCAGAAGAAGAACTTTACGAAAGAGAGACATTGGTTCGCACGTATAGATGATGCGCTCATCTTAAGAGAAGAGGTGTAATTAAAAGAAGAAGAAAAAGAAGGAGAAGCAGAGGAGTCAGTCGCCGCGTGAGATGAACGAGAATGATGATGAGGGGAGTTTGAGGAGGAAAAACAAAGCGAATTCGTCGACTTTAATGACGATGCATTTTTCGGGAAAAATGACGAAGCATTCCATCAGTGGTCGCGAGGAAGAAAAAGCGGTGACGAATACGACGACGACGACGAGGGAAAGTTTGAACGACGTCGTCGAAGAGGAGAATAAAGACGAACAATTGAGCGAGTCCAACAAGAACAACAACTCGTCGTCCAACTCGTCGTCTGCGTTCAAATCGTTCATCGTCGACGCACAAAACTCCTTCAAAAATTTAACATCCTTCCAAGAGATGAAGAACAACTGGTCCGATTACGTGCAAAAAACGCACGACGCGCAGATGAAACTTCTGGAAGAGAACGCGTTAAAATTCTCGAAAGATTTGAACAAGATGGGATTAAAAGTACATTTCATGCCGGAAGTGATGAAAACGAGAACGGAGATGGAGTTTCGCGGGTTACGGAAAACGGAGCGAGAGGCGATGAAACGGTTTTGTTTTCACACGGCGAAGTTGGTGCGGAGAGAGATTCAACTGAAAGAAGCAGAGAAGGAGCGGAGGAAAGCGATGGAGGAAGAGCGTTTGACGGATGAGATTGTCGGGAGAGTGAACGCGTTGAAAAGGAAAGTGGAAAAGGAGGAAAAGTTGAGAGCGGAGGCGGACGAGGCGTTCGCGAGCGCGTACGCGAAGTTACGGGAGAGAGAACAGTTCATCGAGAATAATACGTTCGTGAGCAACGCGTTGGCGGAGAAGCTTTTAGGACCAGGGAATGTAGCATCATCTGGGAATGGAAGTGATCTGCGGGATAAAAATGGAACCAGTCCGCCGAAAAAGAACGCGATGATGAGTGGTCGAAACAGTCCAACCGACCAGGCGGCAGTCGCCGAAAATAGTAAGAAAGAGCTTCATCGTCGTAAAGAAGAAGCGAGCGAAGCGTCGACTTCGGACGTGTTGAGCGACGCGCACACGAACGATGACGACGACGACGACGACGAAACTGTGAAAGAGAGTGGGTACATTCGTAAAGGCAACAACGCGTGCGACGAGGACGACGAAGACGAGGATGGCACGTCATCCGTCGTGACTCGCTCGATATTAACCGCTTTATTGCAAAAGAGACATCTCACGGAGGACAAAAATCCACAAGAGATTATCAAATTAGAAAGAGAATTGCACCAAATTCGATGCGTCGTCGCTTTGCAGCGCATATACAGACGCGAAAAGCACTTGAAGACGATTCGAATGAAACAAAAACGCGAGCGCGATGCGAAAGTGCGCAAAGGTTTGATTACGCTTTTCGTATTCGTATGCGCGTACTTTGGCGTGAAATTCGTGGGACTCGTCCTAGCTATCATTCGTAACGTACACAGACGAGTGTTCGTGATGGAGCCGTACGATAGGTCGATCGTATACGCAGGCAAAGATGCATCGTACCAACCGCCTTGGTATGTGACCGCTGGGATCGTCGACCTCGCGCCTTTAACGCACGCTCGGTATTCCATCGCCATGGACGAACTCGATCAGCTCGCCGCCTCGGAGAAAAAGAAGAAGATGAAGATGAAGAGCGATGATGACGATGATGATGATAATGATGATATTACCAGTAGCAGCAGTAATAGCGCTCTCATCGGTAGCGTAGAGCTCGCGCGATTACGTGCAAAGTACGAAAAGAACCTCGAAGTCCAAAAATTGAGCTTCCAATCCGAAATCGAACAAAGACAGTGCAAAAGAGGAAAAGCGTCAAAGTCGGCGGGAGAAGACGTTCGGGAGACGACATCGAAGCGCATCGAAATTTCGCAAAGAGCGCTCGAACGTTCGCTCTCCCGCTCTCGCCAACGCGAACTCGCCGCCATCGCGCGACTCGACCAAAAAACCAAACCGTTTGAAAAAGAAAAAGAGACGCTCTTATCGGGACAAGGAGGCTTCGCCGCGAAACTCGCTCGCCGGTTTTGGACGACGAGCGTCTTTCTCCTGTTGTTTCTTTCCGCGTGGTCGCTGCAACATCGAGAGACGAATACGACTAGAAATAGGGTATATCGTAGCATTAAAAGCAAGTGTAATGCGGTTTTGTCCGCCGTGTTCGCGTCGAAGCTTTTCACGTCCTCGTCTGAATCGTCGTAGACGAACTAGATAGATAGAGCGCACGTTGTCGTACGTGTAAGTTTATAAATAATGAAGCCATCACACATCACACAATCGCTTAAAAATTCTCATTGTATTCACGCGCATTCGCGAAAAATATAACCCACTCGTCGATATCATCACCTGTCGTTGCTTTTCATCAAAATGCCGTCTAAGCAAAGAACGTCCTCGAAACCGTCCGGGAAGCAAAAGCGAGAGTTGAAAAAGAATCGCGTCGTTGTTCGGGAGAAGGGTGATGATGATGATGATGCCGGCGGCGGGGAAAAAGAGTACGCGGATAAAAAGGTTCCCTCATCCTCGAGGCCTGGTGCATCGGCGTCGTCGGAGAAAAAGATGAAGCCGTCGGGCGATTTCGTCGCTTTGACGACGACGAAGAAGTCTAAGAAGAAACAGTCGTCGAAACCTCGAGTTTTATACGTCGGTTCTTTACCGCACGGTTTTTACGAGACGCAAATGCGCTCGTACTTTGGGCAGTTTGGAGACGTGTTACGAGTGAAAGTTTCCAGGAACAAGAAAACTGGGAAATCGAAGCACTACGCGTTCGTGGAGTTCAAACACGCGGAAGTGGCGGCGATTGTGGCGGAGAGCATGGATAACTATTTACTCGGAACGCACGTTTTGAAAGTGAAACTGATGCGACCGGAGGACGTGCATCCGGAGACGTTTAAAGGCGTGAAGGGCGGCGCGGGGGAGAAAGTAGCCGAGAGGAGCGGGTTTAAGATTGTGCCGTGGAATAAACGGGCGGCAGAGCAGCACAACAAGAAGAGAGACGACGCAGGGGAGAGGAATCGGTTGAAGAAGTTGGCGAAGAAGGAAAAGGAGAGGATGAAAAAGATTAGAGAGAGCGGGATTGAGTACGAGTTTGAAGGCGGATACGAGAAAAAGCTCGCGGAGAAGATGAAGGATTTGAACGTTAAGAAGACGACGGAAACGAAGAAGAAAAAGACGAACAATAAAGCAGCGACGACGACAAAAGTTGAGACGAAGAAGAAAACAGCAGCAAAAGTTACAACGAAAGCGAAGACGCCGGCAAAGAAAACGCCGGCAAAGAAGAAAGTGGAAAAGATCGACGCCGCGGAGGAGAAAGAAGACGCCAAGCCGACGCCTAGAACGGCACGACGAAACCGAGTTGAAGCGCGAGGGAAGAAACGAGAAGCTGAACCTGAAGAGCCAGCCGCTGCGTCGAAAAAATCTGCATCAAAGCGTACGAAGAAGTAGGTCTTTAATCTTATATATAAGTTTTTATTTGCTTGCGTTCTCTGCCGTCATTTTATTGTACATTTTTGTTGATTACACAACATCTAAATCAAATCGACGTTCGTCGTCGTTTGGCTTGACAATACGTTCGCAATGTCGTCGATGAAATTCGCGTTACCCTCTTCTTCATCCATGCGCACCTCGTTAGTATCGTTGTCGTAATCGCTCTCGCTGCCGCTGTTCGCGCTATCGTCTTCCTCTCTTTCCAACGCTCTCTCGTAAAAGCACTGCATGACTTGATGACTCGAAGCTGTGCTCGCGAGCCAGGCGTCGAGAAGCGGAAGTTCCTCGTCGCCTGCGACCATGGTCGAGGACGCGAGTTGTTGTTCTTCTCCTTCTCCTCCTCCTCCTGCTCTTCCTCTTCCTCTTCGGAGAGACGATCTCCCGCTAAACTTATTACTGCTACTAGAAGGAGTAACAATAATATCGTCGATACCGTCGACGAACGATTTACCGCCGCGTTTCTTCCTCTTCGCGTCATCATCGTTGCGTTCGCGAAATATTGAGCTGCCTCGCATGACACTATTCGCGTGATGGTGATGATGATGGAAACTCCCTGGAGGCGTCGTCACACCTCCCATCGTTTGCGGCGACATCGATCTCGGAGGGAAAGCGCCACCGAAATGCAAAGATTTGGACATGACGACACTTTCGTGCTTCGTCGCAAACCTTCGCAAGTTGTCCAAAACTTCAATCCCGGGTCCACTTGGGCTCCAACCTGGATAGGCCTCTGTGAAACTCAGGAAGGATTTTTCCATTTTGCCTTGTCGCGAACGCATGTGTTTCCTCGCGTTGGTTTTCGCGCCGTAGCGTTTATTTCCGTGTTTCGAGAAATCAAACACAGATAGCGAACACACGTCGCCAATACCGGAGACTCGGGCGGTTGAGTTTCTCACAAACTCGACGATATCGCCCGCGGAATCGCTCAAAGGAAACCACAAGACGAATGGACACAGAAAAATACCAATCAACTCTTCGAAAAATGTCGTCGCTTTCAGAGGGAATAGCTCGTTCGTGAATTCATTTTTCACCTCCAACTTGTGCGCTGACTTTCTCCAGTATTTCGGGAAATGGTGCGTGTGCGCGACGACTCTCGCCATCGCCAAGTTTGGTTCAAACGCGACGTTTTCTTCAACTATAAACGCTCTCGAGGTAGCCAAAACCGCGCCCAACGAAGCTGTCAACCAGAACACGTCTCGGTTACCGATGTACGCGTTCAATAACCTGTCGTCCACCAACGCTAACAATAAAGCGCACGCGGCAAAAGCGCCCACAATGTACGCCACGAACTTCGCGCATATATCTGTTATAGGATTTGGAAACTGTTGCACGTACCTCGTCGCGTATTTATGCGCTGCATTTAAACGCCATCTCGCGAAATGAGGCAGCTCGTTGAACTCTCTCATTTTCCAAAAAGCAATCGAGCTCCACTCTCTCGTTCCAACCGCGCTCGGTTGGTGATAAAACCGTTCTGCGTTGTGCAAGACGAAATAAAACGTCATGAATATCGCCAGAAATGGACTCAAAAAGAAATTCACGACAGCTAACGTCTTAAATCGTCTCCTCAACGCCTCGACGTCGTAGAAATCTTTCCTCACGTGGAACTTTTCGTCAAACATCCAATTAAACACGGCCAAGTCAAAGTTACTCTGAACGGACTTTGTCATCCACGCGTCTTTCTTGCATAAGATAGACACCGGTTCTAACCTCGTGTTGACCACGTCTCTGTTGACCATGCCAATCAAATAATTCTCTTTCCGCATGATCCTCGCCACGATGTCTCTCTCGTCCAACACCGCGCCTCTTTTCCTTCTGAACGTCAACGCCCCGGTCTCTTGCACGTGAACCAACCTCTCCACGATTTCCACCCACGTGACGGTCCAGAAATCTCTATCGCTCAACGCGAGTTTCTTTTTACTAAATTCCCGCATCTCTCTCAACTCTGGCAAATCGTGCACCAATCGCGCCACGTTCCAACACAAATACGCCGTCGCCAACGCTAAATACAAGCACACGATAGAGTCTTTAACGAATCGTTTCGACCCTCTCAGCGGGTGACGCATCACCACGCAGTCTCTCATAATGTCGCACCGTTCCGCGTTTTCCGCGCACGTCGTTCTTAAACACTGCCAATCCACGGAGAGGAGTAAAAACCCCGACATCCAAATCGTGAATAACAGGATGAGCGCGTTCGCCACGCGCGAGGAAACTTGCCCGAGGAATCCTTTCCCGAGAAAGTGCTCGTAATACAAGCGGGAGAAAAATCGGTCCAGATTTTCTTCCTCTTCGCCTTCCTCGTCTGTCTCGTAACTGTCGTCGTCTGAATCATCGTTTACGTCGTCTCGCAGCAAACCACGACGGGGCCGCGCGTGCGATAAACCAGGCGGCGCGCGAAAATCATCGATATCATCGTCGTCGTACTCTTCTTCTTTTTCTTCTCCTCCTTTGTCGTCGTCTGCATCGTCGTCTTTCATCAAAGCGTCCCTTCGGGAAAGCTTTGAATCATCATCGTGCAAAACGAGTAACTTCTCGCGCGCTTGATCGTCCTCGTCCTCGTCGTCGTTACGACGATTCCGCTGGTACTCCTCGAGAACCGAGGGAAGCAACGTTTTCGAGCGTTTCTGGTTCGGGAGCGAAGAGTACATGAGGGCAGAGAGGGTGCTTTTTAGCGCATGTTTTTAGAGCACTTTATCTGATGTGGCAAGTGTCCGACTTTGAATAGTTGTGAAGAGATTTTACAGCGGCGGTACATCTTCGGTACATCTGTACGTGTGCAATAGTAATAATATCAATAAATAACAACAAACGCGTGATCTCTCTCTCAATCTCTCTCAATCTCAATCTCTCGATCTCTCTCAATATCTTCCATGAATTCTATTCGCCGACTACCAACGCGTGCACGCCAAACGCGAGGAACAAAATCCCCCCGCACAAACCAACCATTCGTTCGCTGATGGCACCAGCCATTCTTTTACCACCCAAAACTGCCGCGGATGTGCACAACCCGTGGCCACAAATCCCTCCGAGTGTGACGCCGATCGGGTCGTAATCGGCGGCGAGCGCGATGGTGGCGATTTGCGACCGGTCGCCCCACTCGGCGAGGAAGGTCATGAGAAACGCTTGGAGGAAGATCGGAGAGAAGAAGACGGCGAGGATGTCGTTGATCTTACTCCCCGGGCTTTGTTTCTTCGCTTTCGTTCTCGTTCTCGTCGCGGGACCGGTCTTTCCTCCTCTTCCTCCTCTTCCTCTCGTCCTCGACGACGACGACGACGTGTGCTCTTTCAGCTCCTTCTCCACCTCCTCTAACTCGGACTCCGCGTTCGCGTCGTACCCGACCGTTTGGTCGTACACCGAACGCAAACCGAACAAGAAAAACAGACCAGTCGCGACGTAGTGCGTGGTCGTTTTGTTCAACAAGTTCGGCGCGATGGCGCCCATCATGGCGCTTAATCCCGTCATCAGAGCTAACGCGAAGACGGAACCGGACCAAACCTGTTTTGGTTTTGTCGTGGGGGAAAAGAGTGAAAATCAGTCAATCAGTCGTATCGTTACCATAGCACATCTCACGAGAGAGAGAGAGAGAAGAGAAAGAATGCGCGGCACGAGGTGCTGATGCTGACGATGAAAAAGGACAAAAGCCTTCGCGTGAAGAATACCACGCGACAAAAGCGGTTCGTTCCCGCGGTTGTTTGCATCATCACGAAAGAGAGAATTCCAATTTCAAATTGGAATCAACGAACACATCAATATCGCGTCTCATATCTTACCGTCAAACGACTGTGATTCATGGCCAAAATAGCCGCGATAAAGAACGTCTTATCGCCAATTTCCGAGGCTAAAATCATCGACGCCGAGCGGAGGAACCCTTCGTCTG
>Ga0209335_10000152_pt1 | contig 75876 bp, 53 predicted proteins | sample COG_09_FD_184753 | JGI IMG/M metagenome (GOLD analysis project Ga0209335, IMG submission 184753) | Pelagic Microbial community sample from North Sea - COGITO 998_met_09 (SPAdes) (version 2) | ecosystem: Environmental > Aquatic > Marine > Neritic zone/Coastal water | place: Helgoland, sampling...
ATGCAAACGACGACGAAAGCTGTCGTCGTTTCTTCGGTGAACAAGTCCGCGAAAAGAGCGCAATCCGTGCGAACGAAAGCGTTGGCGACGCCGTATCGGTACCCGGAGCAAGGATTTACGGATGAAGTCGTGGAAGAAGTCATCGCGGCGTTCCCGGATAAAGGGATCGCGTCGAACTTGGAAGGGATGATCTTGTTCGCGGCGGATGGGTACGATGTTTTGGACGTTCGATCGGACGCGGAGATTGAGTTTGTCGGGAACTTTCCGACCGCGAGAAAGAACAAGGAAGTTGGGGTGCGATTTCATTGCATTCCGTTGATTAACGCGGTGAGAAAGTACGACTCGGAAGTCGGGGCGAAGGTGTACGTGCAATCGAAGAACGAATCGTTCAAAGAGAAGATCGAACAGACGTTTCCGGACAAGGAGGCAAAGATTATCATCACGTGCTCTGACAGCAGAGACCGCGCGATTCAAGCGTTGGAGTTGCTCGACGAGTGGGGATACGTGAACATCGTCGGTCTCAAAGGCGGCTACAACATGTGGAACCGTCAATGGGATCAAAACATGAGAAGACGCAACTTGCCGGGTAACTTCAAGGAAGAGTTTTCTCACGGTGCGGAAGGTATGGGGGTGCACGGCACCGGGGCGTCGTTCCAAAACCAAGATGCGTTCCAATACGCAGACTGGAAAGACTCGACAAAGTGGATGGAATGGACGAGTGGTACGATTCCGGCCGACGAATAAATCTTCGAATAAATTAATATTGTCTCTGTTCCTCGTCACCTGCTCGTTTAATACCATATACAATTACACATTTCTATAAACTTATTACATTCATTTATTATACATTTACTATCTATCGTCTATCGCCTTTTTATACATTATACTATCATCGTCTAATAATCAAGTCGTCCGAGTCGTCCGAGGAGGACGACGCGGAGGATGGCGTCCGAAGTTGGTCGTTTATCCAATCCGCTAATTTCTCCTCTTCCGGGTCATTAGAATCAATAACATCGATATCTCCAGTTAACATGCCGAAATTGGCGATGCCGGTGAACCTGCCCCATTCGGAAGTGCGCATTCTTCGAGATTTACAAGCGCCGACGCCTCGTAAGATGCACTCGTGCTCGTACACTTCGAGGTACCCATACGACGTTCCGCAGTCAGCTTCTAACATTGCCTCTATTGTTACATAATGCACGTTACCTCTTTGTATGTACCCCCCAGGGTGGTCGTGACCTGCTACACAGACTTTCACCGTTTCCGACTTGGATTCAAAATAACTACTAATCACGTCCGCGTTCCAAGCGACCATGCCTTCTCTCGCAGAACCGGGCGCTAATGCGTTGTGCGAACACACGATGACTTTTTTCCCTTCCTTTTCGGCTAAGTCGACTTGCTCCTTCAACCAATTAAATTGTACACTCGCAATACCACCCGACCACGGCTTTGCGTTTCTTTTCTTAAACTCCTCCGTCTTGGACGCGAGCCACGCGTGTCCTTCTTTCCACGCCTCGCTGTTCTCGTCCACATACCTCGGATTCATATCGGTGGTATCTAAACAAAGCAAAACCCAATTCCGGGGTAATTCTACTTTATAATAATCATCCTCTCCGAAGTTCATTTTCTGTTTAAACACCTCTCTGGTGACCGCCATGTCGTGATTCCCGAGCACCGACACCAGTTTCAAATCTTTCGTTAAACTCTTCTCCGTAATCTCAACCATCTCGTTAAACTCTTTCACGTTCCTCGCTTTCACCTCTTCGGACCAACTCGACGCATCTCGGAAATATAAGTTCTCGGCGCTATCCTCGTTGTACCCGTCGTACAAATCTCCCAAATTAATCACGCACGCGAGCGCGTGCGCGTTTTCGCTAAACTCGTTCAAGCAGTTTTTCAGTCTCTCCTTCGCGTCTCGGAAATATTTATTCCGTGTGCCGTACGTGCCGTTCTCTTTATCCGCGTATTGCGCGTCCGCGAATACGCCGAGCGTAAATAGAGGTTTCTTGTGCACGGATTCGAGTCGACTGGACGCGCCCAGCGATTGGTTCGACGGTTGGCGATAGGAGGAGGAGGAGGAGGAGGAGGAGTCTTTGTTTATTCCATCGACATCTTCTTCCCCGAACGAGGAGGAAGCTTTCACCAAAATCACTTGTTTCCATCCTCCTTTTCCTCCTCTTCCTCCCGCGTTTTGCCTCGTCGTCGTCGTTTTTCTCGTGCTCTTAATCGTAATCCTCGTCCTCGTCGTCGTCGTCGGTAGAAAGAAGGACGACATCATCACGCTTTTGATGAAGATGATGATGATGATGCTTTCAAAAAATGAAGACTTTTCCCCGTTGGAATGGTTTGAAAAGTGCGAAGTTCTTTTCGGCACTTTCACGCGCGCAAAGAAAGCGCGCATCATCAAAAGCGACGAGAGAGACTTTAATCGCGTCACCACGATGAGACGCGAGAGATAGAGAGAGAGAGAGTGAAAAACCAGCATCATGTGGGGAGGCACTGACACGAATAATAATACGAGTAATAACAATACGAGTACTAGTAATAACAACAACTCGCAATGGAATCAATTCGGTGGATTCAATCAAAACAATCAACAACAGAACGCGAACGCTCCTTCTCCGTTTGGGATCGCAACGACCCCCGCGAATAACAACACGAACAACGCGACGACGTCGACGACGACGGCGGCGGGAGGTGGAGGTTTCAACAGCAGTCCTTTTGGTGGTTTCAATCAACAACCTCAACAACAGCAGCAGCAGCCAGGAATAGGAATAGGAATAGGCGGAGGATTTAATGCACCTTCTTTGTCGTCTCCGTTTGGGGCTTCTGCGAGTGTGAATGCGAACAACAGTCCTTTTGGTGGTAGCGGCGGTGGAGGTACCGCGACTGGTTTTGGAAGCGCGAGTTCCGGTTTCGGTATTCCCGTCGCGACGACGACGACGACTGCGGGAGCGGTGCCAGCGTCTCCGTTTGGAGGAGGGTTTGGAACGACGGGTGGAGGAGGAGCCGGCGGATTTGGATCGTTGAATATGCAGAATGCGAATAACAACACCAATAGTTCGTTTGGAAATACTACCACTACTGCCGCTGCTAGTACTACGCCTTTTGGTGGTGGAAGCGGCGGTCTTGGATCCACATTTGGGGGAGGAAGCGGACCTGCTACGACTACTGCGAACAATAACTCGCCGTTCGCCGCAAATCCATCGCCGTTTAGCTCGATACCGTCATCTGTTCCTGCTAATACAAGCAGCAATCCGTTCGGAAGTGGAGGTGCGAATGCGAATACGAGTGGACTCTTTGGCGCGCCGGCGTCGAAACTGGCTCAGCAAAATTTGAACGTGAACGCGTCTCCATTTGCTCCCGCGACGGCAATGCCGTCTCCGTTCGCTCCGTCTTTGTCGACACCATTCGGTGGTGGAAACGCAGCCGCTACGAAACTAGGAGGAGAGAAGAAGGAAGCGCAAACACAGAACCAATCCACTTTCGGAGGAGGATTAATGGGTGGCGGAAGCTTTAACGACGTGAAAACGACGGCGTCGGGATTGAAAATTCCAACGCCCCGGACACAGATTGGTGGTGGTGGTGGTGGTCTTGCTGCTACTGGAATAGCACCGGCTGCTACTGCAACGCCTTCATTTTCCCCTTTCCTTAGCGGCGGAGGCACAAAAGCATCCGCACCTCCCTTACCGAAGACTGCACCTTTCGGTGGCGGCATGCAAGGATCGTCTCTTTTTGGGAAAACGCCACCTCCAAAGCAACAGATGAAGATGACGGCTTCCGCGATTGACGATTTCGGGGATGACTTACACAAAGCGACGTCTGAAAGGCACATCACGGGCACGTGTAACGAAATGTGTCCAACATCCGAGCTTCAACGACGGAGCGAAGAAGGCGACTTGGAACTTTTCGAGCGCGTGGATGGATCGAATAGAAATAAAACGTCCGTCGGTTTGTGTTGCAAAAAGTACACGCGCATTGTAGACGGCGTACAACCAGACATGGTGAGAACTAAATTTGGTTTGGCGAAAACAATGACGCATCTGTGGCGTATTCTCGATGAAAGACCCGAAGCGTTTGTCGTAAAATCAAAGTTTCTTTGGGATCGTTTGCGCTCTGTTCGACAAGATTTAAGTTTGCAGCAAATGTACGACGCGTTCGCCGCGAGCGCTTTGCAACAGATGGTCCGCTACGCGATAATTTCTGAGCACGAATTATGCGAGGACGCAGCGACGGCAATATCTCCTGACGGTCACAATTCGCATTTGAACGTCGAGCAACTCACGAAGACGTTGACGACGTTGCGTCACATATACGATGACCATCGCGCAAAGCAGCAAGCGTTACCGCTCGATCACGAGGCTGAAATGTTTGCGTTGCAACTGTTGTTGCGCATTGACTCTCACGGAAGATATTCCGTGTCCACGCATGAAATGCTCGGCGATTTAAGATCGGCCAGAAATGCGATATTAAATCACGCATTGGTCAATTTTGCTTTAGAATGCAGAAGCGCGTACATCGACGTGAACTGCGCGAAATTTTTCAAGTTGGTCGAGAAAGCAAATTACGTACAAAAGTGCGTTCTGCACAAGTATTTCGTCAAAATGCGTTCTAAAACGCTCGAAAGGTTCAACCAGAGCATGGCAAAAGGTCCGTTCCCAATCAAAGAGCTCGCGCGGATTTTCCGTGCGAGCGAAACGGAAACGGAGGCCTTGTGTTTGCATCACGGTCTGAGCGTTGTTCTGCATCGAGAGGACGGGAAGTGTGTCGAGTTTCGCACAACGACGTTTTCGCATCCAAGCGAAGATTTCGAGACGAAAAAGTCGCCCCTCGTGAGAACGAATATCAATCACAAATATCGACAGTTTATCGTTAGACACGATGAAATTGCTTCGGAAGGTAAGGTTACGGAGCAACTGCCGGTTGGGCAACAGCAGCAGTTACAGCAGCAGCAGCAGCAGTTACAGCAGCAGCAGCAGCAACAACAATTTCCCGAGCTTACAAAGAAACAAAAAGAAGCGCAAGAACTGCGAGAGAAGATCCAAAGAGTCGAAGCGGAACAAAAACGCGCGAAAGCTGCAATTGAAGCGAAGAAGGCAGAGGAAGCCCGCCTGGCGCTCGAGGCAACGAAGCGCGAAGAAGAAGCTCGCGCAAAGGCTGAAGCAGAACGCAAAGAAAAAGAACGCATAGAAAAAGAACGCAAAGAAAAAGAAGCACAATTGAGACGAAAACAAGAAGAAGAGCGCATTCATCTCGAAAAGGAGCGAGCTGAGAAAGAGCGCGCCGAGAAGGAAGCAGCGGCGAAGAAACGCGAGGAAGAGATTCGGGAGCGCGAAGAAAAGCTTGAACGCGAGTATCGAGAAAAGCTGGAGCGCGAGCGTCAAGAGAAGGAACGAATACGTCTGGAAGCTGAAAGAGCTGAACAGTTACGTTTAGAAGAAGAACGGAAGAGGCGCGAAGAGGCAAGACGTCAAGCTGAACTGGCGCGAAGGAAAGCCGAGGAAGAACGCAAAGAGAGAGAACGATTGGAAGCGATTCGATTGCGCCGATTTCGGAAGAATCGAAAAGCGATTTTACAACTGTTCTTGTGGCGTTGGCGAACAAGAAAAGACGAGAGAATCGCGACGAGGAGGAAAGAGAAAGCCTTGTCCATGATGTCATCGTCACCTTCGACGTTTGCCTCTCCAACCTTTTACACTCAACAGAAGCAGCAAGCTCCGGCGAACGACGATCTGCGTAACTTGCTCAAGAAAAGAAACGTTGAGTCGTCGATACCGACGGAAACAAGAAGCAAGAGAGAAGAAAAAGATGGAGCGTACTTTCGCGCGCTCGCAATACAAACGACGACGCTCGTTGACGTCTCTTCCTCGTTCGCGAGACCGCTCGATGTGCCGAAAATTTTAGAATCCACTCGCGCGTTTGCCGCACCCGGAAAAGGAGAAGCGAGACAGACGCGCATTTGGAAATTAGTTCTGTGTAGTGGTGCGGAATACGAACCTCCTTCTGTACACAGAGGTACGAGATCACCAAATGCTGTTGCCGTCGCGGCTTGGTTGCGCGCAAAATTATCCAAAAGCGCGGCGGCAACGAACAAAAGTAGCGAAGAAGAAGGCACAGTTCTAGCGTCGTACGCGTCAAAGCTTTCAATGCGAGAGCCGTTTCACTGGATAATTATCAGAGACATTCCGGGTAAATCTTGGACGCCACGTTCGCAACAAGACGAAGAAATGGAAGAGCAAAAGTACGAGGAACAAGTCGCCGGTCTCTCCGCCGGCTGCTTTGTTCTCGATTGCTCGTCTTTATACGAAAATCCGCGAACGAAAATGAAGGAAATTTCGAGAAACGAAGTGCATCGATTGAAACGTTTCGCCGCCGTGACAAAGCGTGGAAATGCACCACTTTTAGTCATCGCTGCGTCAAGTAAAGATCACAGCACAAGTTCATCTAAGAAATTGATCGAAAAAGCGTTCAGAGAGGCGGGAGTTCCATCGTCAGCGTTGATTATGCGCGTGGACGATGCGTTGGCGCGCTTTTCCTCGGCGGCGGCGTCCGGAGGAGAGGAATCTACGATGGAGAAGAAAGACGCCGCGTTCATTGAAAAAATCAATCGCGAACTCGAGAACCAGATCAAAAGATGCGGAAAGGCGTTCACCGGTATTCCAAATCGCGTGGAAACGTCGCTCGCGGAAGTGCTCGAACACGAATTTGCCCCCGTCGCGACCGATTTCGAACGAAAAGTATTGGCAGATTCTTCAAACGCACGAGACGCTGGGGAGAATCCTCCCTCCTTGACGGACTTCAAAATCGTCGTCGATTGTTTCAACGAAGCCATCGATAACGTGAAGAGAAAAATTCGAGAGGCGTGCGAGGAAGATAACGATTTCTGGCCGTACGTCGAGTTATCGGGCGCGTACGCGAACGAAGAGAAGAGAATATTCTTTGAGAATGTCCCTGATCCGCTTTGGCGTAAAGATGTGCCGTATTTGATCGACCAACTCGAAAGGGCAAAACTTCCGCGACCGCCGGTGGATTCGTCGGAAAACAACAAAAACTTTTTTGAAACCTTATCTCGATACGTTTCAGTGTTGGAAGACTCGGAATTCATCGGCGCCGCGAGACGACATCTCCAACGCGCTGGATTTGATTGCGTGCGAACGGCGCTTTCGCTGTGTGAATCGCGAGCGCTCACTTTGCACGCGAGCACGTCTGATGTGAAAGCGTACGTCCGAGACGACGCGTATACGCACTCGTTGCTTTCCTTGAGTAGTAAGAAACGTACGAACGAAATTGGAAGGAGTACTATGAAGAAACGTAGGCAAAGTCCTCTCTCGTATTTATCTCCAACGCGGTCGGCTGGATATCCGTCAATCTCTTTGCACTTCCCCACAACTGCTGGCGAAATCGAAGAAGAAGAAAGATTTCCTCACATAATCAATAACCATCATCACGACGACGACGACGACGACGACGACGACAATACTCTCATCGACGAGCGCGACGAAGATAATCGAGAAACCGCCGAAGAAAACGCGCTTCGGAATCTGGTTCGCGCCGAAGTCGCCGCCGCGGACGCCTTCGAGCGATCCTTCGCGATGCCAAAGAAAAAGCCGCGATTACACGCAGACGCCGTCCAAGACTTTACAGAAAAGCTAAGCGAAGAGTTGCACGCAGAGGCAAAGCTCAGAGCGCTCTTTTCGTGAGACAAAGTCGAGAGATTTTAATAGAGAAACGTCGATAGTATTTTATAGCCGCATAGACGAATTTTAGAACGAATGCTTTCCTTTTTGGAAAAGCACGACATAAAAAAAGGCAAACACTCGCGGACCTTTCTTGGGCGGAAAAAGGTTTCATCGCAGACAGACACTCGCTCGAAGTTTTCTCGCTCGAGGAAGTCGCGGTTTTGTGCGCTCTCCTCCTCGCGCGAAGGAATTTAGTATTGGTTTCAGTCGCAACTCTCTCTCTCTCTTTTCTCCAATCCGCCGCCCCCAGAACGGGAGAAACCAAAATGGGATTCTCGAACGCCGCCGCCGCCACCGCTGCCACCACCCCCACCACCACCGTATCTATCGAGAATCAAAAATACCAAGGCATAGACGTCCACTCGTTCGGCATGCGCATCCTCAAAAAGCAAGGCTGGCGAGAAGGTACCGGTTTAGGCCCGAACAAGAGCGGATTGAAGAAACATTTACACGCGTCGAGACGAGAACACAACAGCGGGTTAGGGACGGACAGGAGAGATACCACCGGCGTCGTCGGCGCGGATTGGACCAGGAACGCGAAGAATTTTGATGCCGTTTTGAAAGGACTGGAAGATTACACGAAGAAAGAAGACTTTGACGAGGATGACGAGGATGGGAGTAAAGGAGGAGGAGGAGACAAAAAGAAAGACAAGAAGGAAAAGAAGAAGAAGCGGAAGAAAGAGGAGGAGGAGAAAGCAGAAGAAGACGTTCCGGAACGACCGAGGAGTGCGGTTGGACACGCGGGGAGATATCATAAACGAGAGCGGGAGAAAATGCGGGAGTATAGCTACGACGATTTGAACGCGATTTTAGGCGGCGGAGCGTTTGGCGGCTTGGAAGAAGTGAGAGCGAATCACGATTCAGACGACGATAGGAAAGATAGCGATGCGAGCAACGATAGAAAAAAAGTAGATGATGACGATATTAGGAAGAAAGATGACGACGACGACGATGGAAAGAGGAAAAAGAAGAAATCGTCGAAGAAGGAGAAGAAGAATAAAAAGAGTGATGGTAGTAAAAAGAGCGACAAAGAAGGTTCGCCTTCGGACGAAATGATGACGACAAAGTTTACGTTTCCTCCGAAACCGAGAGATTGGTGGGGACATGCGTTTGGGTTTTGTCAAGAAGGATGCGGGAAAGACAGCGACGGGTATAACGCGACAGGTAATAACGACGCGATGAACGAAAACAAAGACAAACTCGGCTTTACCGAAGACGAGCAAATCGAACTCTTCGAACGGGCGCACCTCACCGCGACGACGAAATCCTCGCACAGAGGTCTCGGACTCAGCAGCTCTGGGAAAGAAGTCGGTCACGATTTCGAAGGCACAAAAGTCGCGCTCGACCACGACGTCGTCCCCGAAGACGACGAGGACGAGAGGAAAGCAAAAAAAGCGCCTTGGTCTTCGCTCGCCAAGAAACTCTTAAAGAAGAGCGGAAACGACGGTAAACTCGACGCCGACGCGTTCTGGCAAAAGCTCATGAAGAAAGCCTTAGACGGAAACAAACCGGAAAACGCGACCGTTTGGGACGACGCCATGCGATGGACGATTCGGAGAGACGGGAAATTCATCGTCGGTTACGATTTCGTCACCTTGTGTAAATAGTACGCAACTAGACTAAATACTACTAGACATACAACAATATTCCGCCCTCTCTCTACAATATACTACACACCCACTCGTTTTTACACTCCATGCACACGACTAAAACCTTGCTCTCAACATCAGCGTTCCCCCACGTCTCCGCTTTCCTCACGTCCCTCGCGTCGCTCAGGTGTATAAACTTCGTCTTTCGCCCTTTACACTCTGGACAGGTATAACTCTCGCTCTCGATGCCATCCGCAAACACCGCCCGTTCCTTTCGTTTATCCATTTTTACTCGCATTTGCTCGACTTTCGTTTTCATCTCGTCCGTCATGAATTCCTCGTCGTGCATTTGGAGCACATCGTATGGCTGTATCCTTCCAGAAAGTACGTCCTTTTGCACGCTTTCGTTCCGCTTAAAATTTGCGCACAAGAATCGGATTTTAGATTTATACTGAACTTCACTGACGTTGTGAAACACCGCACTTTCGATCGCCGTCGCCACGTCGAGCAAAGGCGTTTCGTCCTTTAAGCTTTCGCCGAGCATCACGATCGAGTCGCTTCGGATGTCTTCGTCCTCATTTATCATATAGTTTCTCTCTCTTTTAAGAGCACTTCACTTTGGGGAAAAGCAGTTCACTTTTGCTCTCTGAAAGAGAGAGAGAGAGAGGATGGAACAAAACACGACCGCGAGTGGTGGTAAAAGTAGTAGTAATAGTAGTACTGGTAGCGATTTTGCGTCGTCGGAAGCTCGAGCGCGTTCCTCCGCGCTCGCGTCTTCTTCTTCTTCTTCGTCGAACAAATCCGATTCCAGCGCGGGGAACGAAACGAAGAACAACAAGGCGACGACGGTAACGACGACGACAGAAACGCCTCGCGATACGAATCATCATCAATCGAAGAAAACGCTCCCAGCGAGAACGCTGCTCGGTTTAACCGTTTCCGGCGTCTGCGCCGGCGTATTCGTGGAAACTTTGTTCTACCCTTTGGATACCATCAAAACGCGTTTGCAAGCCGCTCGAGGAGGAGGAGGAGGAGGAGGAGGAGGCAACGCGAATCTCTTCAAAGGCGTGTTCAACGGATTATCGAAGAACATCGCCGGGTGCGTGCCAGCCACGGCCTTGTTTTTCCTCGCGTACGAACCTACGAAGCGATATTTAGAGCGAACGTTACCGCCGGAGCAAAATTACGCGGCGATGTTCGCCGCCGGCGCGACCGGGTGTTTGGCGTCGAGTATCGTGAGAGTGCCGACGGAAGTGATCAAGACGAGAGCGCAAACTGGGAATAAAGTGCAAAGTTTAGGAGGGATTTTACGGGCAAGCGGTATCACCGGGTTGTTTGTCGGATACGGGTCGTTTTTAATTCGGGATTTACCGTTCGATGCCATCGAATTTAGTTTATACGAAGAGGCGAAGATTTCCTACGCCAAGTGGCGAGGACGGACGCCGAGCGAAGTCAGTCGCGCGGAGGCGACAATTTTAGGCGCAACCGCAGGGGGCATCACTGGATTCGTCACCACGCCGTTAGACGTCATCAAAACCAGGTTGATGACGGATACGTGCACGATCAGCCCGCTCAAAGGCGTCGTGGATTGCGGCACGAGAATCGTCAGAGAGGAAGGCGCCAAGGCGTTGTTCCGAGGCGCCAGTCCTCGAGTCCTGTGGATCTCCTTAGGCGGTGGCGCGTTTTTCGGGGTGCTAGAAAGCGCGAGGAAAATCTTCGTGCCTGAAAATTGGTAGTTCATGTATTTGTGCGGGCGGTAATTTGCGTCTTTAGTCGTTAGAGTATAGCTTTGTCTTTATAGATAGCCGCGCATAACGAGAGCGAATTGTTCTGAAATCCAACTCTCCTTTTCCCCACAAATTCATTCGTGAAAACGAATTCTAAAGACATGTCCAGTGCTCGCGTCCTCCGCCGCGCGTTGCGCTCTCGTTTCGCGTCCACCTCCTCGGAATCTTCTCCTCTCTTCTCGTCCTCTTCCTCGTCCTCCTCCGCGGCGGCGCACGTGGAGCCAGCGGTTCCTTCTTCTTCTTCTTCTTCTTCCCGGGGTGAAAACAGATACGATGCGTCGTCGCTCAAAAGCGACATCATCAACCACATCGGCCAACCGACGTTCCAAACGCACCCGCACTTGTTCAGTGGGGATGATGACTTAACCCCTGGAATCTCGAAAAGTGAATACGCGTCCAGACGAACCAGGTTAGGGAAACTTTTACCGGAAAATGCCGTCGCGATTTTACTCAGCGGAGACGTCTCCTATTACCCGAACACAGTCATACCGCACGCGAGTTATCGACAAGATTCCGATTTTATGTATTTTACCGGGATGATGCAACCACACTCGGCGGCGATGATTATAAAAGACAGAGAAGACGCACCGTTGAGATACGTTTTGTTTACGAGACGGTACGATAAACGAGATGAGATTTGGAACGGTTGGAGAGCGCACCCGGAGGTGGCGGAGACGTTTTTCGGGTGCGACGAATCGGTCGCGATTGAAAGCATGGAAGAATACTTGAGGAAAGTTTTGAAGTCGTCGTCGTCGTCGTCTTCATCGTTTTTAAGTGGTGGTTTATCAACAGCGAGAAAGGTTTTTATGGATAAAGAGCGGTTTGCGACGACTGCGCATGGGAATCAAGTGTTGAAAGTAGTCACCGACGGCGCGTTCCCTACGCAAGCGTTGAAAGCAAAATCGCAAGCGTTGAGGTGGAGAAAATCGGAGAGCGAGTTGATATTGTTGCAAAAATCGGCGAGCGCAAATTTAGAAGGTATAGTAGCGGCCATGAGAAGGTCGAGAACGAACGAGGTGGTCACGGAGAGGGATTTAATGAACGTGCACGAGTATACGGTCAAATCGCTCGGCGCCGATCGATTGGCGTTTCCAACCGTCATGGGGGCTTCAAATCGTGCAACTATTGTCCACTACTACCAAAACGATAGAATTGTTCACCCGAACGATTTGTGTTTGATGGATGCGGGGTGTGAAATGAACGGTTACGTCTCGGATATCACGAGAGTGTGGGCGGGAGGCTCGGAAACGGCTTCGTTCGTCAACGACTACCAAAAAGCAGTGTACGATCGCGTGTGCGACGTGAGAGCTGCGGTACTCGCGAAATTAGAGCGCGATATTCGCTCACAAACACCGGTTTCGTTACACGATTTACACGTTGCATGCGTAGATGCGACGTGCGATGTCCTCGTCGACTTGCTCCCGTCTCAAACCGGCGGCGAGTCCATCACCAAAAACTCGCTCCTCTCCAAAGGCAAATACGCCCAATACTTCCCCCACGCCGTCTCCCATTGGCTCGGCATGGACACTCACGACACGCCTTTAATCCCAGGCTCCACTTCCATCGAAAAAGGCGTCTGTTTCTCCGTCGAACCGGGGTTATATTTCGACCCAAACGATACGACTTTACCGAAAAGTCTCCGCGGCGTCGGCGCGAGAGTCGAGGACGAGGTGTGCCTGAATGTACGAGGCGAAGTGGACGTTTTGAGTCGAGCCGTGCCCGTAGACAGAGAAGAGTTGGACGCGTTTATTACGAGCAACAATAGTACATCTGCTGCTACTACTACGACGACGACGAGGAGTCAAAAATAGATAGCAGCAGAACGACTAAAGCGTAGTATTAGTATTAGTATTAGTATTAGTAGTAGTATTAGTATTCAGTTTTTCCCGCCCAAACTGACTCAAAGAGCAAGGCACCAAAAAACACCCGCCTAAAAGTACCACACAGACGAGAGAGAAAAAACGAAGCGTCGAGCGTCACAAAATCGTTTTCGCCGCGCAAGTCCGCAACGAAAACACATACATACGAATATCCATTCGCAAACGTTTGCGCACAAGTAGCACGCGAGACTAATTATTTACCCGTTTGCGAGTCGACATCCATCTTTAAATGTCGATCCAACCATGCGCGTAAACAAAAAGAACAACGACATCATAACGTGTTCGTCTGTCTTGAATCACTTGCGCTCGAAAAGAGTTTGTGTTTTTTATTCGCTTTTGTTCTTAGCGCTGTTAGAGGTACGCACATATTCGCGAAAGACGACGTCGATTGATTGGAGAGACAGTCGACGAGTGATATTTTCTCGTTTTCTTCCACGCGCGATGGTCGCGAGTACCGTTTTCGAGGCGGATTCCGCGCGTTGTTTTCATTCATTCGAATGCGCTGGGAAGAGCAAATATCGCCACTCGTCAAGTCTTTTCAAACGTTCAAAAATTCAAAGATTGGATTCAAAAGTGTTGACTTTTTTCTTTCACTTCTTCTTCCTTTGTGCGACGGCTGTATTCTGACTGACACGTGATTCATCACCATCATCATCGAAAATGATCAATCTTAACAACAGGTCCTTCTCTGGTCCGTCGTTTTAGTCCCGGGAGACGCAAACTCCGTCTGGAATTTAAGCGCGCAACAGTACTACCAGCGAGAAACTGGAAATCTCAAATCGTTCCAACAACAACCGAGATTTCAAATCCAAGTCAGAGTTTTAGATCTCTATTTGGAATCGCTGGCGCATAAGCAAGAACATTTGTGGAGAAAAGAAGAGTTTAATCTTTACGACAAAAACTTACAACCTTTACACCCGGAACCACCAGATAAGAGGACGGGAATAGGCTTGAGTTTATCTTCGTTGGGGAGGTGTTTATTGGAGGAGGTGGTGTCTTCGAAGTTTTCGAAGTCAACGGCGATTGGCGAGCGCGTCAGCAACTACAATCTTAACGTTCGCGTTTAGTTTAATAGTTTCAGAGGCTCGCTTACTATATAAATCGCTGTATCACTACTAATCTACATACATATCCTGGTCGAAGAAGAAGAAGTTTATAACACACAAACACTTCAAGACGCTAGTTGGACGACAGAACGAACAACTACTACTTTAGAAGAAAAACTACTATATTATTACATATATATATAATCAACAACAACAACAACAAAACAAAAAAAAGGAAAAAATAAAATGGCGAGATTACAACGACCATCCGGAGGCGGCGCCGCGACGAAAGTTGCCGAGTCTGGGTACGTCGAAGCTTCGGTAGCGCCGGCTTCGGCGCCGCCGAAAATTACGTTGCGAAACGTCATTCCGGTGAACGACGTTATCGCGGGCGGTTGCGCTCGTGCCGCGTCGCAGTCGACGATTCACCCACTCGATACCGTCAAGGTCCGCATGCAAGCGTTAGCTGGCAAGGGGAAAGCTGCACAGGAAGCTGCCGCGGTGCAGAAAGCGGCTAAGGCGGTATCCACGGGTAAATATGGCGTCGGGAGCGCCTTCATGGCGAATGGCGGAAGCAAACGCGTCGCGTTGGCTCGAGGCGCTTCAGCCGTCGGCAAAGAGTTTTCCGTGCTTTATAAAGGCGTGTTCGGTGCCGCGAGTGGAGCTGGACTTGCTATCGGCACTTACTTTGCTTTCTACGGCGCCGCGAAGAAATTGTTGGAACGATATTCCGACTACTCCGTCTCCAAGACTGCTTTCGTGGCTGGCGGTATCGGCGCCTTGGGTTCCTCCTTGGTCAAAGTACCCGCCGCGGTTTGTATTCGATCCGTGCAAGCTGGAGTATACCCGAACGTCTTTGCTGCCGCGGGGACAATCACGAAAGCTGCCGGCTGGAGAGGTTTGTTTACGGGGTACGCGCCGACTTTGCTCGAAGACATCCCAGACATGGCGGTCAAATTTGCGGCTTACGAAACTTTGCGAACGATGCATCGCAACTTTTTCAACAAAGACGACGATGAAGCCGATGCTTTTGCAGACATCTCCATGGGTTTGATCGCTGGATCCGTCGCAGCTGCTGCGACGACGCCTTTGGACGTCGTAAAGACGCGCATGATGTGTAACGCCGCTGCGAGACCATCTTTTGGCGGCGCCATTGTGGGCGTATGGAAAGAAGCGCCGGCTGGCTTTATCAAGGGCAAACTTCCCATGTACTTTACTGGTGTCGGCCCTCGTGCATTCTCGAACGGTATCAACTCTGCCATATTCTTCATGTTCTTTGAAGCGATGCGTGCTGGGTTGAAACGTCGCGAAGAGCGCGTTGAACTCGAAAAGAGACGGTTACGAAGAGTCGGGTACAACGGCTCCAAGAACGAAGAGTTTCGATGGGCGAACACCGACCAACAAGTCGGCAGAGTCACGGAAGCCTCCGTGACGACGTCCACTTTACGCCACAAGTTTACGCTTCCCAAGTTGAAGAAGTGTTAAGCGTACTTCCTTTTATTACCACCACCTCCGAAAAAAAGTTGATTGAAAATAATATAAAAAAGCTCGAGACGAGAAGGTTCTGCAAGAAGCTCGCTCGACGAGATGGTGAAACGACGAAAAAACTCTGTGTTTCCAATTTGTACTTACTTACTTAATATAAATCGTACTATCATCATCCTCAATACTAAAATAATGTTACTGTGTATTATTGTTGTTTTACTGCGTTCTCTCTCTCTCTCTCTCTCGTTCGCGTTTGGTTTCTAATATATATCTTGTTGTTATTTCAATTCGCATCGTTTACTAAATTTATATGATTCTTCATTTTACGGTTTCACGGCCAAACTCATCGCCTGTTGCTGCTGTTGCTGCGCCACGCGCATCCCAGCCACGTAATTTAAAATCTTCAACCTCGGTCCCGGCGGAATTCGTACCTCTTGCAACGCGTTATCGTTCAACAAAAGCAAACAATCGTCCGTCAACAACCCTCTCTTAAAATTCTTCTCGTACTTCTCCAACCCGAGCGCCGTCAACATCCCAACCGCGTGCGAATAAAACACGTCCGTCTTTTCATTCTTCCCAGAAAACGACTGACCAATCTTCATAAAGGCCCCGTTCAAGAGCGAAAACAAAACGCCCGATTTCACCGCCTCTTGCGCAATCTGCATCGGCCCTTCCGGTATCGCCGCGTCCTGCCCTCCAAACGCCGCCTTCTGCCCGCTCAAACTCGACGACACCGACAGCGCCGCGCCGGCGCCAAACATAGCCAACATCCCGGTTTCAATCTCTGAAAATTTGTTCATCTTCTTAATCCAGCACGTCAACCCGCCTTGGACGGCGGTAAATACCGCTAAGTTCACCGCCAACACGTGCGGCGGTCCCGACATGGCGCCGGACATCGCCGGTTGATTCGCCATCGCCGGGTTCGTCGCCGCTTGTTCCGCGAGGTTTTTGTTCACCGTCCCGAGCACGAAGCCGAGCACGCCACCTGTTTGTTCGTCACAAAAGAAGAGAGAGAGAGAGAGCGTTAGAGAGAGAGAGAGAACGCGGAAAAGGTTGTTGGTTTTCTAACGACAATCTGATCAACATCGCCGCCAGAAAGAGAGATGAAACGAGAGAAAGAGATCTCTTTCGCGCGTACCTTGCACGGCACTCCCGGCCGAAATCGCGGCAATTTCCACCGGCAGAGATTGGTTCTTCAACCACTCGTCTACCTGCTTCTTCTTCTCGGTCACGATATCGCCGATGCCCATGATGTTTGTTTGCTTTTTTAAACGTTTGTTACAACTTTTTGTGACGATTCAAATCCAGAGATTTGGAGCAAAAAGGAGAGATATTTTAAGCGTTCTCGCGTTTACGATGTTTAATGTTTACGAGTATTATTGTCTCTACTCACAGTGTCTACTTTCTATATATTTACTTTAAAAACGAGTCGTCGTCACTCTATCCTTTTCCTCGCGTGTGTTGTGTGGTTTTGGTGTTGTTCTTTTTGTTCTTCTCGTCGTCGTTTCTTGAGCCGCTTTCTGTCGGCTTTCGAGACGTACGTCTTTGTCTTTGTCTTCTCATCTCTCAAAATCATCGTTTCTTTTTCTTCCTTTTCTCCGTCGTCGTCGCGGTCGCGTCCTTTCGTTTTCGTTCGCAAAACTCCTTCTTTTCCTCCGTTGTCTTCTTCTTCGTCGTCTTCTTTTCCTCTTCGTATTCTTTTCACGAGCATGCTCGTCCGGTTCGGAATCGAATCCGTCGTCTTTAACGACTTTCGCAATTCGTCCAACAATTTCACCTCTTTTTTATCCAATTCTTTCAACTCCTTCGCTTTCGTATCCTCGTAATAATCCCGGGCGAGTTCGGCTTTGCGACCAGCCTCGGCGACAGTCGCCGCGTGGCCGGATTTGTGCGTCCCGCCCATCTTTTAAATAGAATTATAAAGCATAGAAGAGGAGTACGTGAATGAAATTTGTATCTTGTGATGTTTTTTGTGTGGAAAGGCTGCCATTTCACAATTCTACTTCAATTTTCTCTCTCAGTCTCTCTCTCTCTCGTAGACATTTTTTTTACCTGCGATGACCGCCTCTTCGGTTTCTTCCACTGCCGCTTGTCCTTCCTCCTCCTCTGGACGAGGACGAGGACGGACCACCTTGACCACCATTTTGGGCGTTTCTGCTGGTATAGAACGCGCTTTGACTTTCGTAAAAGGAGTTGTAGAACATGGCGTCCTCCGCGTTTGAGGAGTAAAAATCGCGCGCCGAAGGGCGTCCGTGGCGGCTTCCCGCCGAGTTCGAGCTCGAGGACGCGCGGCGTCGTTGGACGGAGACCGTGCTGTCCCATTGGTACTCAGAGGCGTCGTGGGAACGTCGGTCGGCGGAGGTTTTTAACGCGTCTTTCGCGACGTTGAGATGGTTGAAAACTCTGTTTGCGTCTTCGGTGAGCAGTTTGAGCACGTCCTCGTTCCCGGCGACGAAATGGCTCGGGAGCTCGTTCGGGTGGAAGACTTTGTCCGCGTGCGCGCGCAAGGATAACTTTTTGAACGCTTTCGTGATGTCGCTGTCGCTCAGAGATGTGGTGGACGAGTCGTCGGAGAAACCGAGTATGGCGCGAGCGTGTATTGGAGCGGATTCGCCGTACTGCTGTTCCAATTTGATTTCCACCGCTTTCAACTCTTTCGCGCGACTCTTGGCGTCGTTCTTTTGCTTGACGTCGCCGTTCGCATCCGCCGTTTTCTCGTACATGTTCAAATCTTCTAAAGACTTGTCGAACAAACGCAAGTGCGAGAAGATCGCCGCGCGACGAGAGTACGCTTTCGCGCGCGTCGGGTCGAGAATGATGGCGCGACCGCAATCGAGCATGGCGTCGATGTACTTCTGCGCACCCATACGCGCAGCAGCGCGGTTACACAGAATGGCGCTAACAAACTGTTTCGATAACGACGAATTAGACGCCGCGATGCACTTCGTGTAGTGCATCTCGGCCTCGTCGTACTCGCCACTCGAGAATGCGGAGTTCCCGCACATGCGCGCGTCGTATTGATCTTTCAGAACGGCAAAGATAGCTCCGGAGTCGGGACGAATCGCGTTAAACGTGTCTAACATGGTGAACGTTTTATGCTCAGGGCCATCTCCTCCAGGTTCACCAGTTTCTGAGCCGCCAAACGTTGGACCGGTGAAACCGTTCGTTTGTTTCGCGAACCGTTCCAAATCGTCCACGTCACCTAATCCGTAGTGCACGACTATGCGCAACAAAGTCATCTCGATTATGTTCTCTCTGACCGCCATATCGTCTTCCGGTTCGACCACGCGAGGAGGAGAGTGTTTGTTCCTCGTTCCTTTTGGTTTTGTCGGAGATAACGGGGCGAAAAAGTCGAACGATTCCAACGTTTCTAATGCTTCTTTATACTGTCCGCAAATCATGAGCGCGTTTATTTTCAAGCACGCCACGAGCTGTCGAGTGTCCAACGGCATGTGCGTCGCCCTGCCCTCAATATCCGTCGCATCTGTTATCGCCGATTTCACTAACAACTCGTTCTGCACGAAGCTTTCTCCGCCGTTTATGGGTGTTCTTCTCAAAGCGCGTCTCGCGTCGGTGAGATACGTCACATCTGAGATTATTTTCAAACGCTTCGCGTGCTCGAGCTCTACGCGCGCTTCTTCTTTTTCCTTCTCCGAAGCTTTCGAGCTCGAAACAATCGTAGTATAACACGCACACGCCGCAGTAAAATCAGCCAGACGCTCGTGACATTTCGCTTGACGCAAAATCGGTTTCATGTAGGTCGCATCCGCTTTTCTCGCGCGCATGCAATCATCGATGCATTCCTGGATTTTCTGGCGATACTTCCAAAGCATATCCGGCGTGTACTTACCGTCCATCTCCTTCGCTCGTTCTCTCGATTCTTCTATTTGTATAACCATCAGCGTCGATGCCGCTCGGTTGCTCAAAAGTGTCCCCGCTTCTCTGCCTAACAGCTGTCTCGTGGGAAGAAACGGCGCGCCGCTGCCGTTGTTTCTACTCGGCGAAAAACTACCGTGTTTGTCCGGGGACGGCGCAATGCTTTCGAGCATAATTATTGCGCGCGTGTACGTATCTCGAGCCGCGCGGAACTTCTTCAAAGCCTGCTCGTCTTTATCTTGATTCACAAAAGAAGAAGCTTCTTGAAACAATCCGTTCGCTTCGAGTTTATACGCTTTCACATCTTTTTCTACGTTTACCATTTTCTCCATCTCTTTCTCGGACGAAGGACTATTCCTCGAAGGCGACGATCCCATCGCGCGACCGAACGCATTTGTTGCACTACTGCCCGTTGTTGTTGGCGACTTTGGCGAACCCGGTGACTTCACGACGGCAAACTTCTTATACGGTTTTCGCGCACCTTCGCCGTTTACTATTCGCGGGATTGGTCTTCCGTCGGTAGTAAAGTTGTAACCGACGTTAAAGGCAGACGCGCTGGGTAACGGACTACCACTACCGTTGATGTTGTTGCTTTCACCTCCAATGGTCACCTTTGAGAAGGAGTTGCTCAACACCGCCTGCGGGGAAAACGCGCCATTTTCTCGAAAACTCGTCGCGGCTTTCGTCGCCATTTTTGCCGCTTCCTTACTATCGCTCGGAACTTCTTGCATTCTATCGCTATTCGCGCTACTTTTGTTCTGCATTCTACCACCGCTACTGCTGCCTTTTGCTTTACTGCTATTACTCCTACTGTACGACTTTGGCTTTGTCGCGCTTCCACTAAATCCGCCGCCCTCTGAACTTCCGTCGCCACCGCCGCTTTGAAAAATCAACGGCGTCGAAGTCGCGTTCGCCGATCCCGTCGGCGTGGTGGTATTAAAACTCGTCGTCCTCACCCCGGGATGCGTCTCGGCAAACATAGAGGGCGAAAACTCCGTCGGCGTTTTGATGTGCGCCCACTGCGGATTCGGCGGCGACGGTTCTTCTTCTCGTCTCTGCTGACCAAACGTAAATCCAGGTGACGAGGTAAATCCTCCAAACGAAGACGGCGACTCCTCGACGTTGTTGCTATTAGTATTATTAATGTTCAAAGACGCCGGTGTCCCTTCCGACACGACGCTCATCGGCGACGCCGAACTTTCTTCTCTAAAATCACCAAACACAGTTGGAGAAGTCTCTTTTTGTCCGAACGTGAAGGCAGAGGAGGAGAAGCCGGGGTCGACGCCGCCGAACGGGTTGGCGTTGTCGTCGTCGTTCCTTTTCCCACCCCCAGGATTCGAAGGGGTCGGTCTCACCGAATGCCTCGTGCTCTTGTACGACGACTTGACTCTCCCTTCGGCTGCGAAACCACCACCCGTTTTTTTCCTCCCAGACGAAGTCGTCCTCGTCGTCTGAATCGTCGTCGCGTGGCCCGGGGAGAAGAGCATTCGTTTTTCCGCGCGTTCGAGTTCTTCTTCTTCCTCCAACTCGGACATCTCTGATTCTTCTTTTCGGGAAAGAAAGAAGGACTCTCGTCTCGCGTGCGTTTTTTTCTCGCGTCTCAAATCGTCGTCGTTGCGCAGCACATGTACTGTATTTATAAACAACTGCTCTCCTCCTTCTGTGTGTATATATAATACTATATGTGTGCGTATATAACAGAGAAGAGGAACAAAACGTCTTCTCGAGAGCTTCTTCTTCTTAAGAGCGACCCGAGAGCGCAACAGAACGGAGTTTTTACTCGAGAGCTTTCTCGAGATGAGATTTGAGAAAAAAAGAAACTGCGTTCTCTTGTTTAGGGTTTATACAATTAAAAAAAAATTCAAAATTTTGGAACTCGTCTTTTACTCCTCTCGTCACATTCTCTTTGAGAGCTTTTTGTGCGTGCGTGTGTTGTTGTCGTCTGGGTCGAGTTGTTCAAACGACGAACAAAAAATGAAGTACGTGGTGGTTTCCGGCGGCGTGGTCTCGGGATTAGGGAAAGGCGTGACGGCGTCTTCGGTCGGCGTGATGCTCTCCGCGGCGGACTACAGAGTGACGCACATAAAAATCGACCCGTACATAAACGTGGACGCCGGGACGATGTCGCCGTTTGAACACGGGGAAACGTACGTTTTGGACGACGGGGGAGAGTCGGATTTGGATTTAGGAAACTACGAACGGTTTTGCGATATCAACTTGACCAGGGACCATAACATCACGACCGGGAAAGTGTATCAGTCGGTGATCGAGAGAGAACGGGAAGGGAAGTATTTAGGGAAAACCGTGCAAGTGATTCCACACGTGACGGATGAAATCCAGGATTGGATCGAACGCGTCGCGCATATTCCGGTGGATGGGAAGGAAGGCCCACCGGACGTGTGCATCGTCGAGCTGGGTGGGACGGTTGGAGACATCGAGAGCATGCCTTTTATCGAAGCTTTGAGGCAGTTTCAGTTTCGCGTCGGGCCGGAAAATTTTTGTTTAGTGCACGTGAGTTTAGTCCCAGTCGTTGGTTCCGTCGGCGAGCAGAAGACGAAACCGACCCAACACTCGATTCAAGCGCTGAGAAGCGCGGGATTGGCGCCGACGATGTTGGCCTGCAGAAGCTCGTCCGCGTTGGATAAAGCGGTGATGGAGAAGTTGGCGTTGTTTTGCCACGTGAGCCCGAACAATATTTTGAACTTGATCGACGTTTCGAATATTTGGCACGTGCCGTTGATTATGGTGGAACAGAAAGCGCATTTGGCTATTCTCGGGCACTTGCAGATGAAGCCGAGACCGTTAAAGTTGGAAGCGTGGAAACACAGAGCGGAAAAGTGGGATAGCGTGCACGTGCCGTGTTCGATTGCGGTGGTTGGGAAGTACACCGGCTTGGGCGATTCGTATTTATCCGTGACGAAGGCGTTGATGCATTCATCAATCGCGTGCGATAGAAAGTTGAAGATTTTATGGATCGAGGCTGAAGATTTGGAAGAAGAGTCTAAACAAGCGAACGAAGATAAGTACGACGAAGCGTGGGCAAAATTGAAAAGGGCGGATGGCGTGTTAGTGCCTGGTGGTTTCGGCGGCAGAGGCGTGGAAGGGAAGATGTGCGCGGCAAAGTACGCGCGAGAGAACGAAATCCCGTACTTGGGCATTTGCTTGGGCATGCAAGTCGCGGTAATTGAGTTTGCCAGGAACGTGTGCGGCCACGCGGACGCGCACTCGACGGAGATGGACCCGACAACGGAGCATCCGGCGGTTATTTTCATGCCGGAAGGATCCAAGACGCACATGGGCGGTACCATGCGTTTGGGCGCGCGAGAAACTATTTTTCAAACGAAAGAGTGCGTGTCGTGGAGATTATACGGTAAAAAAGACGCGGTCGCGGAGAGACATCGACACCGGTACGAGGTGAATCCGGAAATGGTGGACGAGCTTGAACAAAAAGGGTTGCATTTTGTCGGGAAAGACGAAACCGGAACGAGAATGGAAATTTGCGAATTGGCCAATCATCCGTTTTTCGTGGCGTGCCAGTACCACCCGGAGTTCAAATCGCGACCGGGGAGACCGAGCCCGATGTTTATGGGTTTGTTATTGGCGGCGAGTGGACAGTTGGAGTCGTACGTCTCCGACGAAGCCGTCGAGTTAAGAATTTCAATGGGGAACATGATGCGTTCGCCGATAAAATCGATCAAAGCGGCTGGGTTGTACGTCGGAGGCACGGACTGAAGCAAAGGAGAAAAAGTAAAAAGAGAAAAAGAAAGAGGGATATAAAAGAGGGAGAGAGAGAAAGAGAGAGAGAAAGAGATGTGAAGGAAGTAGGTGTGCCTCAGACGTGAAAGCGTGCGTTTATTGTTATTATTATTCTTGTTGATATCACACAGAACTACTACTGGTATTTAAAAAAGGTGACTTTATTACACTCGATGGGAAGACTTTATTATTTTTCACTCATCATCTTCACCCTCTTTATCTCCACCACCGTTCCCGCTAACAACAACCATAGACAAGTCCACCCAGGAGGCATTTCTTTTGTCTTCCAAGTTTTCTTCTCCTTCTTCTTTCCCAGGCGACTTGGCGGCGTGTCGTAAATCGTTCAGCGAGCCGATGTTGCCAAACTCCTCGAAACTCGCAACTTTGACCATACCAGAGATCAAACCCGAACGACTCGGTACTCTGTGCATTTTCGGGGAGTCCGTCAACGCCGCGCTGCTTCTCCTGGCTGGCGACTGCGGCGTGCCGTCTAACAGCGACATCGCGTGCGTGGATCCCATTCTGACGATACCGCGCATGTTTGCACCACTTGCGACGCGTTTCAACGCCGCTTGCGCCGCCTTGACGGCCACCGCTTCCGCTTGGCGATGTTCCTCCTCTGTGCCTTCCTTGTGGTCGTCCTCTTTCGGTGCTGGCGTGTCGTGTTCTGGGAGCGAATCGAGCTTTGAAATATCGAACGGTTTCGCCGTGGCTGATAAATTCGGCGCCGGTCTTTGTTGATCGATGGAATTCCTCCTCGACGACCCGGCCGAATCTTGTTCTCGGTTCGCTTTCATCCACGGTCGACCGGAGATTTCCCCATCGAGAGATTTCCTCCCGGCTTTTTTCCCTAAATCGATGCCTTTCAACGCTGCCGCGACGGCGTCGTGCGCCGCTTCGATTTCTTTCGTCCTCGTTTCTTCCGTCCTTTCGAACCGTCTCGGTATTAAGCTGCGATGTCCATAAATATACGTCCCGGCGGGTAAATCTTCAAAATCTGGCGGGCTCACCTCCATGCCACTCGTATCTTCCGGCAATAACTCCGACGCGCCTTCGAAATTCGACACCACCACGGTCCCATCCGCGCCTCGCCCGTACTTCAACGGAAACTCGCCGCTCGCGTCCCTCGCCGCGAACACGCGCACCGTCCTCGCGTCGTAACACGTAAACGCAAACTTCCCTCTCAATTTCGGCAAGCAGTGCGTCCCGAATGTCTTATACACGTGACACACCAATTCAGCTTCGTAACATCGTCCTCCTACCAACGTATGCGCCGCTTCCAAAGGATCCGCGTGCGCCCTCTTCTCCAAGTCGTCCCCTCGCCTCCCTTCAGGTGAGAATAACCTCCACGCTAAATAATCCACGTTGGTTAAATGCCCGACGAACGAGACGATGATTTCGTTATCCGTGAACGCTTGCACGTTTGGCCCAACCCCAATGGCAATCCCTCCACCGTTCAACTCGCTCGTCGACTTGTTCGAAAACTCGATAGCTTCCAACGCCTCTCTCACGTGTTGCTCGCTCTGTTGATGCGCTTCCCCGGTGTCGTGATTGATGGATAAGGTTTTCGGCGGGATGACGCACAGGAATTTCCCGGTTCGGCTGTTCATTTTATTGACTCTGCGTGCACTGCGTCGCGTCGTTGGTGTGGGTGAATAACTCTGCGCGAGTGGTCTCGTGATGCGGAACGAGAGCGCTCAAAACCTCGACGATGTAAGAATACGCTCCTGGATACTCTCTTCAATGTATCCAACGTGCTCCTTTTTCTCGCTCGCTCGAACGACGACGAGGACACCACGGATGGTAATAAAAGGCGACAACAGACGACGAATGTTCTGCTTTTGTAAATCAACTCGCTCGTTCGCTCGTTTCAAAGCGTTTTGTGCGCTTTTCTTCTCGCGAGAGAAAGAGCGGAATGAGAGGGAAAAAATATAATGTGACTCATCGGGGACTGTCCAATCGCACAAAAATACAAAGAGCTGCCAAAACGCTCTTTTGCACACACACGCTTTCTCTCTCAACCGAGATGAGACGCACCGCTATGTATACTGCGCTCTGTTTTTCGCCATCATCATCGATCATCGCTTCCTTCTTAACGCGCGCGCAAAAAACGTGAGAGTCTATGATGGGCCCTCCTCGCGTTCAAACGAGGACGACGCAAGGCACGAGGTGTCGTGTTCATCGAGTATATTTTTGTTTCACACATGTGCAAAAAAGATCGGAGAGAAATTTTCGAGAAAAGAGAGACGTTTTCTTTCGAGCGCAAAGGCACCAATTGTATATACCTCAGAAAATTAGAGAAGAGAGTATACACACTTTGAAAGGGCTTTGTTTCTTCTTTTAAACAACTTCAAATGGCGTTCGGCGGCGGAGGAGGATTCGGGAGCGCGCAGAACGTCCCGCAATCCCCGTTCGGGCAAGCGCCGGCGTCGCCGTTCGGAGGAGGAGGAGGAGGAGGCGTCGCATCGAGTGGTTCGGGAGGATTCGGTGCCCCTTCCAATCAACAAGGAAGTGTTGGAGGTTTGTTTAGTCAACCGTCGAGTGGGGTGGTCGGAGGGTTTGGACAACAACAACAACAACAAACCGGAAGTGGCCAGTTGGGTGGATTCGGGCAGCCGCAACAACAAACCGGGGGCGTCTCGCCGGGAACGAGTACGTTTTGTAAACTTCGCGCATCGTGTGTTTTGATTTTCAATTTTCCATTCGATTTTGTGTCTTCTTCTACTTCTTCTTGTTCTCTCTTTCGCGAGTAACAACAACGGGTTTCTGCTCGCTTTTCGGCGATCAACGATTCCTTTCGTCGTTCGATCGATCACTACTAACGCGTGATTCTTTCTTTTTAAATAACAGTCGCAAACGCGTGTCGCTTCTGGAACAAAGGCCAGTGTAAATTTGGACAAAGATGTAATAACAAGCACGTGTGCTCGACGTGCGGCAGCTCGGCGCACAGGGCGGTGAATTGCTCGATGTCACCAGGCGTCGCCGGATATCGAGCGACGAGGGTGGTAGATAAGGAGTTGGTTGGGCCGTCGATGACGTACGCGATGTTGCAGTCGATGTCGGCGATGCCGGATCACGATAAACGGAGCGTGGAGGAGATGCGATACGACGCGTGGTCGAAAGCGGGAGAGCCGGGACAGGCGAGTGGGCAGCAAGGTGGATTTGGATCGGCACAAAGGGGTGGAGCCTTTGGTGCGAGCGGAGGAGGCGCATTCGGTGGATCTAGCTTCGGAGGAGGCGCGGCTACTTCTCCGTCCGGAGGGTTTGGCCAGCCGTCCTCGACGCCGGCGTTTGGGCAAACCCAAGCCGCGTCACCGTTCTCCGGCGGTGGTTCGTCTGCTTTCGGCGCGACAACCACAGCTGGTGGCTTTGGATCGAGTCCGGGAACGTCTGCTTTCGGCGCTAGTGGCAGCGGAGGTGCGTTCGGTCAACAAACATCTCCCCAAGGCGCATTTGGGAGCACTGCGGGGGCCGGAGCCGCGGGGGGGTTTGGAGGAGGCGGGAGTGCATTTGGTGGTGGAGGCCAACAAAGCGGCGGATTATTTGGAGCTAGTGGTGCCGCTGCACCGCAAGCTTCGCCATTTGGAACTTCAACGCAATCGGGCTCGTTGTTTGGGAATCAATCGCAACAAAATCAACCCTCGGCCTTTGGTCAACCTTCGCAAAGTTCTGGCTTCGGCGCGACTCAACAACAACAATCTGGATCATTCTTCGGCTCCAAGCCGGCTGCTGCACCTACTGGTAGTCTTTTTGGAGCTACACCTCAACAAGCGAGTGGTGGGGGCGGCTTGTTCGGGTCCACGGGAGCGTCGTTGGGAGGTACTGGCGGTTTTGGCAGCGCTGCGCCATCGCAGCAGCCTCAGACGCCGGGTTTTGGTGGATTCGGCGGGTCGCAAGGGCAACAACAGCAGCAGCAAAATGCTTTCGGTCAGACGCAATCTACCGGGGGGAGCAGTTTATTTGGAACGCAGCAAACTCAGGGCAGCGGCTCGATCTTTAATCAAGGAGGCCAACAATCTGGGTTCGGCTCTCAGACACAAGCGACGCCAGGTTTTGGTGCTCCCCAGCAGCAACAAGGAGCAGCCGGCTCGCTTTTCGGTGCTAAACCTGCTCAAGCACCAGGAAGTTTTTTTGGTGCGGGCGCATCAACGCCGTCGACTTCTCTCTTTGGAGGAGGAGCGCAGACGTCGCCAGCTGGCGGTCAAAGCGGCTTTGGCGCTGCGCCAGGAAGTGGTGGACTTTTTGGCGCCGCGAAGCCTGCGGCGTCGCCATTTGGTGGCGGTGCACAACAACCGAGCACCGGCGGATTATTTGGTTCAACTGGGGCTGGTGCGAGCGGCGGATTATCCTTAGGTCAAACGCCTACGCAAGGGGCAGGTGGGGGCCTCTTTGGGGGTGGAGGTACTCAAGCGGGAGGCTCGAGTTTATTTGCGCCGAAGCCATTAACTGGAACGACGACACCGGGAGGATCATTGTTTGGAGGAGGTGCGGGTGCACAAACTCAAAGCACCCCCTCGACTGGTCTCTTTGGCGGCGGTCCGTCTTCATTACAGACTCCGTCTTCGAATGCTGGAGGCTTGTTTTCTTCGCAACAGCAGCCGGGGCAGCCGTCGAGCTTGTTCGGAGGCATGAAACCCGCCACGGGTGGTGGGTTATTTGGTAGTGCTCCTGGTACTGGAGGCGGACTTCAATTGCAGCAACAGCCAGCGCAGCAAGCGCCTTCTTTATTCGGCGGTGCCGGTGGCCTTGGTGGAGGTGGGCTATTTTCGCAGCAAGGACAACAACAACAGCAAGGACAGTCGCTCTTTGGACAGCAGCAACAACAAAATCAAGTTCCTTCGTCTCCATACGGCGCTCAGTTACCCGTTCCCAACGCCGGGGCACTCGTTCCCGCGTCATCATCAAAGCCACGTCAGTCACTTCTCGGCGATGCGGGCGTTTCGAGCCACGTTTCGAGATCCACGGCGTCCGCTTTGGCCACGTTCCCTTCGCGACCGCAAACGCCACGAGCGCCGTGGTTACAATCTCGAGGCGCGACATCTGGTGCAAAGCCACCATCCTCGCATCAAAAAGCAGTCGTCTTATCCAGACGAGAACACGGCGGTAGTGGAATGCCGACGTATTTGGATAAACCTTCGCACGACGCATATGAAATCGCGCAACCGGAAGGTGGTGCAGTTCAAGACGGGATCGGAAGGAAGGATTCTCCTGCGAATGGTTGGTTGTTCAAGCCGCGCGAAGATCCCCGCGCTTTATTCATTCGTCCTACGAGCACCTTGATTGGTAACGGCAAAGAAGGTCTCAGTGGAATCTCGTTGGCGACGTACGGAAACGGTAAGGCGTCGTCGCCTAGAGATCAAAGACTCGGTTTACCGTTCGTCGATGAAGATTCTGGAATTACGATTTCACCAACCCTGGACGAACTCAGAGATCTCGTGGAAAAGCGCGGCCCTGAAGCGCTGACGTGCGTCGAGAATTTTTCTGTCACGGACAAGGAGTTTGGCAAAGTTGAATGGCTGGAGCCCGTGGATGTATCAAGATTGGACGTCGCGCGCGTCGTCAAATTTGAAAAGGCGTGCTTGTACTTATATCCCGAAGATGCTGGCGTAGAAGCGCCAGAGACGGGCAAGGGTCTGAAGAAAAGCGCCATGGTCACGCTGACAGGTATTAAGCCGAGAAAAGGTACCGCCGCAGCAAAGAAGAGATACGAGGAGAAGATTGAAAGCCAAACAAAAGCGGCGGGCGGCGAGCTGGTTAGCTACGACGCGGACGTCGGAGAGTGGAAGTTTTCTCTCCATCTGTAATGAGAAAAGTAGATAGGCACTTTACAACGCAAAAAGCACAGTATGTCGGTGGGCGGTTGATGAGCGCGGTAAAGTAGACATATATATATATAGTGATGAGTGTGAAAAAGCAAGTTATGCCGTTGGGTTTTGATGACACCTCGTTACACAACGAAGTTTTAGTGCAAAATTATTAGTTTGCAAATATTATACACCAGTACAAGTACGTACCCATATTCTATGCTAATTCTATATTTACCGTGGTCTATTCGCATTATTCTCTCCTTCCTTTTAATCGTTCGCTGTCCAAGTTTGCTTGCTTGTAGGCGGCTAACGCTTCCGGAGTGAGATTTTTAGTCGCACCGCCGAGATTCAATTTTTTCGCAAAAGTCGCGACAATAAAAGCGACAAAAAGTACGAATACTAAACCTCCAATGCTCGAGCCGTTCGATACTCTCAACCCTTCCGATTCAATGATCAACTCCCCTTCCTCGATTTGCTTGCGTGCCTCCTCTTCGATTTCAGCTTCCTCTTCGCGAAGTTCGTTTTCGTCTTCTTCGTCTTCTTTATCCATCTCTTCCGAAGAGGCGAAAGATGATGTAGTTGAAGAAGAGGACGCGTCGTAATCGTATTCGTCTACACTGTTGATACTCTTTTTAATCGTAGCCGTCGCACTCGTCTTCTTGATCGAACCATTACTCTTCTCTTTCTTCACCTTCTCCTCCGGCGGGCAACAACTGTCTTCGCACCCCGTATTAGGACATAAGTTACAACTCAACTGACACTCCATGCTCATGTAGTTCGGATTGTTCGTGCACTCGCCAGTGCTCGCCCACGTGCAACACTGATTGTTGTTATCCTTACAAGAACTGCCACCGCTTGCTCCTCGGAGCTTTTCTTCTATCTTTTTCAGTTCAATCATTTCCCTAGACACCGGTTTACATCGCAAAATGTTATTCTCCTTTATCGAGCAATCATACTTTTGCCTCGGCTTGCTGAAATCTAGATCCGTTCTCTTGCACACTTTAAGCGCCCGTTCTTTGGTGCTGTTATACAACGTCTCCGCGACAATGAGCGCGATCTCATCTCGTCGTCGCATCATTGTCCCTTCCCTGGAGCTTATCTCTCCAATCGTAATCGGCTTCTCAAACATCTGTCCTCGCGTACACGACGTCATGTCCGTCCCTTGGTACCAGTGTTTATCGAACGCGTAATCATCTATTCTGTATGTTACCCCGTAGTGCAAAACCACTGGAAACCTTTCATCTTTTGGTGGCATATACCCTGGATACAGCATGAATGAATCCGACACGGAAAACTTCAACTTCCTCTCCGCCGCGGCAAACACGTACCCGTACATCTCCGAAATCCACGGCGGTCCGGCTTTGCCGTTTTGATTAAACACGTCCCCGGTATTCGCCCAGGAATCTGGGTCGCTCCTCACCTGTTCTGTCCAATACAACCACCTCGGCGCGAGCGGCTCTAAATCTTCTCTGTGCATGACCGTGAACCCGCCGACTTGCTGCGCGCCTTCTACGTTCGGGACCCTCGCTTTCACCCCCATGTGATTCTTGGGAAAGATCCCAACTAAATACCCGTAATGCGCGCTCACGGGATCCCCTAACGCCACCCCCAACAAATCCGCATCCATCGACCTCCGAAACGCCATATCTGCATCCAAAACGATGATAAAATCCTCCGTCGGCTTCGCGTGTTCCATCCAGTGCATAATCGAATACGGTTTGTTATACGCCGAATACCTATCCCCGCTCACTGGATGTTTCGCGTAGTTCGGGTGCACGTGCGTGTTCGGTACGATATCTAATCCCGGTGGAGGTGATTGATCGCACGCCATCAATCGCGTGATTTCTCCTTTTTGTTTCACCTTCTTGAACGAATAATACAAGCCCAGAGATTGCCAGTCAAAGTAGGTGTTGCACTCGGTGCTGAAGATGGTGTGGTAGGTTGGTGTTTTTTGCTTATTCTTCTCGCCAAACTCGCTGTCTTTACTCATCAAAAGTTCCCGTCTCGTCGTCGTTTTCGTTCTCTCCTCCGAAATGCGTTCTCCATCTCCCGTTCTTCCCTCATTCGTCGTCCTCGTCATCGTATTCGTCGTCGCGAAATCATCTCGATTTCGTTTTTTTCCAAACGACGATTCGATCGACGAGGACATCGAAAAACGCGCCTCGATCATCGAAAGAAAGAGGAACACCAACGTCCAACATCGCGCAAAGCAAAGCACACTCATCGCACTACTATTACTGCTAATGATGATGAGTATAGCGTCTCTCGCGCTCCTCCCTAAAGGGTCCCCTAAATGAAATTGTGACGCAAACTTTCGGGAAAAATCATCACTCAGAGAAGCGCGCGTATATGCTTTCGAGCCTTTCACGGTCGCATCCTTCGAAAATCTCCCACTCTTACCAGCAGCGCAGGCGAAAACGGACCGCTACTGCGACTCAGATAATGGCGTCGGGTGATTTGCACAACGTCAAAATGGGCGCCTCTGCGGCCGAGCGAAACGCGCCTCACATCGCGGCAAAAGTCGTGCCGAGACTGCTTCAGATATGCAAAGAAGAAGAAGAAGAGGAGAACATCGATAAGGAGAAGTACGCGTTCGAAATAGGCTCCGGCCAAGGCGTGCACGCGTCCATCATCGCCCCCAAGTTACCGAACATCGAGTTCGTGCTCTCGGACATGGCGGAAGATTACTTTGAACACATAAAAGAGAACGTGAAAAGCATAGACAACGTCTTGCTCCCGCCGGTGACGTTTGACGCGAGAGATGACATCGTGGACGCGCTGATCGTGGATAATTTAAAAGCGGTTATCGGGGCGTGTTTGTTAGTGTTAGTGGTGAACATCTGTCACATAAGTCCAATTGAAACGACCAAAGGGATATTCGCGTCGAGCGAGAAGGTGTTGGCGAAACGAGGCGTTTTGTATATTTACGGACCGTTCAACGTGGACGGGAAGTATACGAGCGAAGGAAACGAGAGGTTCGATAAGAGCATGAAAGAGAAGGACGAGAGGTTTGGTATTAGGGACATATCGGAGTTAGAGGCCATAGGAGAAACGCACGGGATGAAATTGAACGAGATTCACGAGATGCCGGCGAACAACTTTCTCTTGGGTTGGGTTCGGACGCGATGAGAGACGCGGATGATGTATTCTTATTTATTTTATGTTATTGTTATTAAAATACAGGTTTATTCCATGAATTAGTAGTAGTTAGTGGTAGTAGTAATCGTACAGTTCGTTTGTTTCTTGCGTTCCTCCTCGTCGTCGTCGAAAAGTCTCATCAAATTACTTTTCGCTTCGAAACTTCGCCTCGGGGTGATCCCTCGCCAGTTCCTTCCTGTGCAACTCCCTTATAATCTTGTGTTCCCACTGCGGGTGCGGTAAATCCACCGACGCCGCTCTTCGGTTGTTGTTCAAAACATGTCCCCGCTGCTCACCTTCTTCCGCTTTCGGCACTCTGCTCCCGTAGAAAAAATCGTCAAACGACGAGCGCACCGAAGACGACTTCGACTGCCCCTCTTGAGGAGGTTTGGAAAAGCCATAAATGGTCAACTCTTCGTCCCTCTTCGCTTTCACCGCATCGATGTCTAAACTCGCACGTTTCTTCGGCGATGGGCGATGGACCATTGCGTCTCGCATAAACGGTGCGTCGCCGTACGCGTCTTCGCCGTCGACGAAGGAGACGTCGTCTAAAGACATCGCGAACTTTTCCGCGAACGTTTTCGGGGACGATGAGAATTTGGATGATGCGTCAGCATTCTTGTTGGGGGGGTTGGAATTGATGTCTCGCGGCTTGGAGGAAAAAGCTTCTCTGTTGGTGTTGTTGTTCGAGGACGAAGCGCCGCTGGACATTTTGTTGAGCATGTTTTTAATCATTTTGTTGAGAGTAAGATGACTGCGATGATGATGCTGATGAGAAAGTGTGTGTGCTTTCAGCGCGCGCGCGGCAAGAGATGAATTAATAAAGTGGTGGATTAACCTTAACCTCGAAAAATGGGGGAAAAAGGTCGAAAATAAGGAAAAATATCAACGACGAACGAAAAAGCGAGGCAGAGGAGCTCATATCGTTTCCAATCAGAGAGACCTGAGCGACGACGTGATAAAAAAGTTGACGATGTCCGGACGATGCACGCCGTCGTCAGATCCCGCCGCGCAAAGTAGCAGGCGTTTCTTCTTTGTCTTCTTCTTCTTCTTGATCGTCGTCTCTTTTTTTTTCGCGAGGGAAAACTTTTGCCGTTTCGAGAGGAAATGAAGAAGATTTTGGGAAACATTTTGCTTCAGTGTGAGGACGCTTTCTCTCTCTCTCTTTACGCCGAGGACACTCATCATCATGCGCGCATCATCGACACCGCAGTCGTGCTGCGGTAGCAGTGGACGACTCTCATCCTTCGAGAAGCAGCGTCATCGTCATCGTCATCGTCATCGTCATCAATCGAAGGGAAGGGGAGGCTTTTTGGCGGCAGAACACCAAAACCAATCGACCAAAACGACCACCTCTGCGACATCATCATCATCATCATCATCGAGAACGACAAAAAGGATAAAAACGAGCGAGAAAAGCGCAATCGAGTTCGCCGTGCAGGCGTTGAAGCGAGGATCTGTTATTGCTGTTCCGACGGATACGCTGTATGGTTTCGCCTGCGATGCGTCCAATGCAGAAGCGATTGAAAACCTCTACGCGGTGAAAGGCAGAGAGAAGACGAAACCGGTGGCGGTGTGCGTGAGTCGCGCGGAAGAGGTGAAAAAGATATGCGAGTTAGACGGGAAGATTGAGGAGAGTTTGTTGAGGAAACTGTTACCTGGAGCGGTGACGTTACTGTTTAAGAGGAAATGGACCGGGACGACGCTTTCAAAGTCGCTCAATCCAAACGTCGATAACGTAGGGGTGAGAGTGCCGGATTGTGCGTTTATATTGGACGTGTGCGATGCGTTCGATGGCGCGATAGCGCTGACGAGTGCGAATACGTCCGGGAAACCGAGTTGCGTGGACGTGAACGAGTTTCGAGAGATACACGAGAAGTGCGAACGCGTCTTCGACGGAGGGAAGATTATCGAAGACGACGGGAGTACCGATTCGGCGCTCTTGCGCGCGGGTAGCACGATCGTTGATTTAAGCAAAGGCGACGGAACATTTCACGTCGTTCGCGACGGATGCGCTCTGACAAACACGACATCAGTCTTACTCGAATACGGATTCATCGAGAGTAAATGACAATTTAAGAATAGTAGGCACATCGTCGTCACCCCCGGTGGCGACGTGACGTAGATAGAAGAACCGAACTAGCGTACGATGCGTAGAATGTAACAATACGAAATGTATAAAATCTATTTTTTAACCTCTAATCGACCTATCTCACTCTCGTTTCCTATCGTTATAAATCTTTTCCCTCCACTTTAAAGTTATTCCGCTTCATCGCGAACCACGTCTTCTTAACCAAAAACGCGTAATCTTTCGGCTTCAACGGGTTCACATTGGAAGGTAAATCTTGGGGAAACGCGAAACACGTCGCCAGTGGCATGACGAGAAATAAGTACATCGCCCCAGTGAATGGGTATAAGCCGGCGAAAAGTAAGCTCTTCGAGTGCATTAAGCGTTGAATCGTTTTCCAGATGAAGACGAAGAAGGTGGTTAATACCGTCCTGTGAATAAGAGTTTTTAGGGGAAGATGCAAAAGAGAAACTCAAGTACTTACAGAGCGAGAAGGATGCGAACGGTTTGTTTGGACCGGAACTTGGACGGGTTCGTTTTCCCACTCGAAGTGCGGTTGATATCGAGGACGCCTCGACCGGAGGACATTTGGATGATTCCTCCACGAGAGCGCGTTTGTTTATGTGGAGAATTTCAAAAATAATATAAAGTAGTTACACAAGCTCAAAAGCTTTCGAGCTCAGTGCGAGCTCACAACTGGTATCGTATCGTATCGGAGAGAGAATAGCGTCGAAAGCATCGTAAAAGTCGCTCACTCGACGGCATTCTCCTATTTTTTGTGGTAATAATCTTTCGTCGTCTTTTCCTTCCCGCGACGTTACGTCTCTATCGAGAGTTTCGTAGAGACGGCAAAACCTCGCCTGCGGGCGGTTCTCGCTTTCGTCTTGCGTTTGAAGGCTTCGATTTCTTCGCGGACGCGGAGCTCGACGTTTTCGTCGTCTGAATCGTCGTCGTCTATGGGGACGGCTTTATTCTTTGGCTTGGAGCGTGATGTGAAGATGTCGTTGTTTTCCATTTCTAATTCCTCTTTTTCCTTGTCAGGCAGCGTCGGCGCCAACGCTCTTTCTCTCTCGGCGGCGTATCCCACGTACCCTTCTGAGATTTTTTTGCGAAGGAATGACGCGGTGTGGTTTCGAATCGAAAGCGCGCCGTTAAACAAAAGAGGATGCGCCGCGCGAAGTTCCACAATGCTAGCATTCTCTCGAATGTGCGCAATGACAACGTTTGTGGGCGTCTTACCGTCGCTTATCATCGACACGAGCGCCGGCGTTTTACCGCCGCTTATCATCGTACTTTGCTTCTTCTTCGACGCCGTCTTCGTGGCGTCTATTTCTCGCTCGCTCGTGTGCCCAAAATACACAACGTCGTCCTCGTTGTCGTCGTCGTCGTCGTCGTTGCGATGGCTGTTTTTGCGCTTCACTCCATACCGTCCCATAAATTCCGATAGATCTCTCTGCATTCTCGCCACATCCGCCGCGCATCTCAACACGTCTCTCTGTGTTCTCATCGCAATCTCCTCCATCCCTCTCCTCGTCTCCTTAGCGACACTTTCCAACGTTTTCTCCACCGCGCTCGTGATTCGTTTCGAAATATCCAACTCGTCGATGGTCTCCTCGTCCTCTCTCTTCCCCGTAGAAGTCACCGGCGGAGGCAATCCAGCGAGTCTTCGGCTTTGCCTCGCCTTCCTCGCGTTCGTCTCGTTTTCCTCGTTATTCTCATCGGTCTGCGTCCCGGCAACCGCCACTCTCTTCTCCGCCGTCAACACCGTCCCGGTTCCATTCGTAAATTCCGGAGGTGACATTGGTCTCATCGCGAGCGGTTGAAGATAGTCTTCGTTCTTTTTTCGTTGTTGTTGATGTTGTTGTTGCAACAAAAACGTATTCGCTGCTCTTTCCCGTTGCTCCTCGTTCTTCCGTCTCAGCTCGACGGTTTCTCTCGAGTGAAAACACGGCGGCGATTCTTTCGGCGTCGATTGGTGACAGTAATACTGCGGCTGACTCACGCTGAACAAAACCTCGTTCCCGTACCTCGACGCGCTCTTCGCTTTCTCCACGTTTTGCACAACCACCGGTACATTCGACGGCGACGACGTCTGGTTGTTGTTGTTGTTTTGCGTCGCCGTCGTCTGTTGCTGTTGCTGCAAAAAGAGAGGAGGCGTCGTATTCGCGCGCGGAGGGTGCAAATGCGACCCCTCGTTCGCCTTTTCTCGTTGATTAAACCGTGGAGATTCAAACGGTGGATGATTCTCTCTTCGCGTCGCGTGCGTTCGGTGCGTCAGCGATGGCACGGAGATGGTGTTGTTGTTCGAGACTTGCGTGAGTCTCTTGGACGCGTAAAAGTCTCGAAACATGCGTCAAAAAATATGACGAATTTCTTAATAAAATTGAAAACGCTTTTTTTTTTCTCTCATTGACCGCTTCCTACTACTACTACTGCTAGTGTTATTATGATCTTCAATGTCTTCTTTTTCGTCGTCGTCGCGATGGCGAGTGCGTTGTTGTTGTCGTTTACGTCGTCAACTTTTATGGTCGACGCGTACGGTGCGTACGGGAAACCGCGCGACGTGACCAACTTTACCGCGGAACAACTTTTGAATCTCCGGTACGAGTACACGCCGGAAATTACGGGCATGTTTCGAGAGTGCACGGACAAAGAGGAGAGGAAATACGTTTCCTTATTTTTACGCGATCGAGACGAGGAGGAAGTGGTCACGTGTTCGAGGTATTTCGTCGAACTCCGAGGAGGATGTTTCGAAGGACCTGGAAGAGCGCACGTGAGCAAAGAGAGGAAGCCTATGCGGGTATACTACAGCGAAATCGATGAAGAAGACGGCGGGTTTGCGATTTTGAGCGAGTATTTAGGCGAGGAAGAAGGACGGATGTATTCGAGAGTAGAGTATTTTTGCGATTCGGAAACCGCGTACGTGAGAGAAGGCATCGACGGCTATAAAGATGACGAGGGCACATTCGTGTTACCGTATAACGCGTTTTTGATGGATGGGGACGTAAAACTTGGGAGTAGCGAGAAGCAGTATTTGCACTATCAGTCGATGGATACTTCCTGGTATAACGGTAATAAGTTTGATTAAAATGGCAACGCTCTCGCCTTTGCGTTCGCTCGCGGAGAGTAGCTTCTTTCAACTTTATTATTTTTGGGAGTTGGAAATTAAAAATTCTCTTTGCTATATTTCTACGCTTCAAAATCGCTATCGTCCTCTTCTTCCTCTTCTTCCTCTTCTTCTTCTTCCTCTTCCTCTTCTTCTTCTTCTTCTTCTTCTTCTTCTTCTTCTTCCTCTTCGTCATCGTCGTCGTCCCTTTCGGGAGCTTTACGTTTCTTTGATGGCGTGGCACTCTTTTTTACTAGGGGAGCGTCTTTCATTTTCACGTCGCCTTGTTTCGGTCTCTCCGATCTCAACGTTGCCTCGTGGTGTTTAAAGTCCTCTGGATCTTCGCTCCGCGCTGCATCGATGAACTCGTACGTCTTATCTAAGATAGACTCTAGTCGAACCATCCGCACCTCCACAGGAACTTCAGGTTCGTCCTTCAAGCACTGATCGCGATTTGCCAATAACAACGCCTCGTTGAACAAATCCGGGTACCGTTTGGCGTATTTCGGTCGAATCGCCGCCGTCTCCTTATCCGCTTGCGCACGCGTGATGATACCCTTGTGAATGTCGAGTTCGCGAAACTGTTGGTTTTCCTTGTCACGCACAACCTGCGTGAACTTTTTGACTTCTGGATCCGGCTTTCGTTTTTCAGCTTCCAAGTACTCTTCGAACCTCGCAACCGGCTCGACACCTTCAGCGAGAGGCTCTGGGACGCCCGTTTCTCGGACCAAATACTCCAAATCGCGCAAATACTGTTCGTACTTCACGCGCAATGCAAAGGAGGCGGACGTTTGTCCGCTGAGATCGACGCGCAAACCTCGCGCGACCGATTTCCAAAGCTTTTCTCGCGTGATGGTATTGTACCCACCTCGATATAAAGCTTCGACGAGCAAGGCGTACAAATCGAGCGGCTCGCGGCAGAACGTCGGAGGGGTACCGGTGCCGTATTGAATCGGTACTTTCATTTTCAACTCGTTGAACTGATCGATAAACTTCTGCTCTCGAATGCCTTTTGCGTTCCATCCAAGCGCGATGGCGAGATCTTTCGCTTGCTTTTTCATGGCGATGATCTCGTTCGTCTCGCGATACGGCATCGGGTCAGAGGCCAAGTTGCCCGCTCGCGTCAAGTAGGGACTCGCGATTTTCCCACTCGATGGTCCATAAATGTCACAATTCTTTCTTCTTACGTCCTCCGAGATGTCGAATCGGTGCATGATGTACACCGGTTGCTTAGCTCCCGAATTCTCACGGCGCGCAAACTGTTTACTGCCCGTTTGCGACGGCTTGTAAGCCGATATCGGTTCGCGCATGTGCGCTATCAAATCACGATCAGCTTGCGGCTTCTTCTTCAAGATCTCCTTTGGTGCGCGTTCAAGTTCCCACGCAGATACCGAAGTCGTCGTAGCGGCTTCCCCGCTGCTTTCTGCATCAATTTTCTCCGAATCCCAAACAACCGTAACCCCGTCAAAAGGCTCTCCTTTTTTCACCTTTGTGACTTTGCCTAGGTATTTGATTTTCTTCGCCGGATCGGTTTCGTTCTCGTCCTCCACAATGCCGCGTTCAATATCTTCAAAAGCTTCGCCGTCTGGAAAGTGCATCATCACTCTATCACCAGCTTTCCAATCAAAATTTTGACCTCTTTCGTATTGCTCGAGAGTGACGATGTAATCCCCTACTTGCCCGCTCGGTATGAGCGGACACGCCAACAAGCGTCTCTTCTCGTCGACCATCTCTTCCTCGTCCGACGACGTTTCTTGCAACTCTCGCTCGAACTCTTCGTCTGAATTCGCGGGTTCTCTCAAATGCTTCTTTTTCTTTTTCTTTGCGACTTTTGAACTTCTCGCTTGTTCAGCTTTTCTCGCCTCTGCTCTCGTCGGTTCATCGATGAGTTCGAGGAGGAACCACGCCCATGGTTCATCGACATGGCCATCGTCGTGCTCTTCCGCGCCTCTAAATGCCGTAGCTCTGACAATACACCGTTCATAGTCGCGAAGTAACGTGGTATCGACAAAATGCGGGGGGATAAGCTCGTCCGAAAGATGCGCTTTCTTAGTATCTCTGTATCCGTTCATGCAGAGCATGACGACGTCGCCGGTTTTGATTTGCGACGCGTGTTTGCCCAAACCTTCTGGATCGGAAAACGCAAAAGTGTGTGCAGAAAGTCTCGCAGGATCGGTCAATTGCAACACGACAAGTTTGTGAAGTAAAGACGCGGCAGAAGTGACATTCAAAGGAACTTCGACGGCATTGTCGTCCATCATTGCTTCGTCATCGCCACAGAAATCTTCGTCTTTGGCGCTTCCGTCGCCGGTGCCTTCCGGTGATTTCTTGATGAACTTTTTGACCTTTGCAATCCAAGATTGGCGAGAGTTCTGCCATTGCGGATCCATAACTTGAGATGTGCGGCAGCATGCCTCTAAAAGTAAGAAAGCCTTCATCAATCGTTGCAACACGACGGCTTCTGGCGCGTGCTCTATGATGTTCGTCAGTTCCTGGTCGCACTCCAGAAACTTCTCCGTCCAGCGATAATCTTGCACCCAAAACGGCGTCGAGTGTAACAAATATTGCGCCACAGAAACGAGTTTCAAAGCTTTGGCGTGTGCGTCTCCAAAGACGGCTTCTTTAGAACTACCGCATTTTTCGTCAATCTTCGCATACCCGTCGTATTCTCCATCGATGGACTTGAGAAAATCTTTGAACTTGCTTCGCGTCTCCTCTTCGTCGAGCTTTTCGCTCGTCACGTCGTCGTAGGTCTCACCGAGGGCAGATCTAGAAACCAAGTTCGCCCATCGACATATATATTTCTCGTGTGGATAGTTCGGATCGCACCATTTCGCGAGCTCTATAAGCTCCTCGTTCGGGTAAACGACGCCCCAATTCGAAGCGGACTCGTAAACACCCGGGATGTCCATGGTGACTTGATCGGTATTCGCGACAGGTAAATCGGTGAGATAATTATCCGTATATTCACCATCGTCCACTGGTGGACCAGCAGGTTCAACTTCTTTTTCTTCCTCACCTTCGGAATCGTTGTCTTCGTTGTCCTCGTCGTTTTCGCCATCGCCATCCTCTTGGTCGATTTCTTCCTTCTTTACTTTTTCCGGGGAGGATTTTTTCTCCTCCTTCGATTTCGGCGTCTTAACGTGCCACGACGGTAACGGCGACTCAACAAAAAGCATACCACTTCCGTTCCTCCCGCCGAGTTGGAAGTAACGACGTCCGCGCGCATCAACCGCAACGGGTCTTCCGTGGCGCCAAATTTGTCGATCGTCGTTATCACGATACCATCGCATCGCTTGTCGCGTCCAGAGCATGCGCTTCTCGTCGTCATCCTTCGGTCTTCGCATGTTCGGATCCTCTAAAACAACTGGTGCCTTGACCTCAGCCGTTTGATCGCGGGAAGATGCGGGGAAAATACCCATAGCTTCGTCCTCTTTTCGACGCGTCAAACATGCTTGTCGTAACTGGCGGTTCATACACGTGTGGCAGTGTCCACATCTGTTACTCCGTCGCTTATCTGGTTTTCCGGCCGAATCGGGCGCCGCCGCTTGCAATTGTGCTGCGTCGTCAGGTTTTGTCTTCTCATCTTCCTTCACTTCTTCTTTCTCTTCCTCTTTTACGTCTTCTTGTTTCGCGCCGCCAAAGATGGGGATTTTCAAGGACGCCTCTGGAATGACGATCGGAATCCCAACGTCGAACGCTTTGGAACCGAGTGTATATCGCTTCTTATCACGCACTTCTTCGATTTTTTGCATCTCGTACTCGTGGAAACCTTCGGAATCTGCGGCGATGATGACTAAAGCTGAAGCTAAGGAAACGCGCAAACCGGCATCTAAATCGGACGCATAGACGTTGTCCGCATCGTACATCATCAACTCTTGCAGTTTTTGAACCGCTAATTGTGCCCCAGTTCGAACTCTAGGATTGCACGGTGTCGACGGGAGAAACTCAGTGATCATATCGATTGCCAGCTGTCGCCAATTTAAAGCCGCGAGGTCTTGGAGGCCAATCGTCGGGTCTTGAATCGATCGCGCTTCCGTGAAGCCCAACTTCGAGTTTCTTCTCGTCGTCTCCGAAGAATCCACCGCATCAGCGCGCGCCTCGATGGCTCGAATGGCACCGACGATAACGTCTTGAACGAGCAAATCATCACTCGGAGTGCAATCCTCAGTATTCGATAGGAATGCGTGCGCAAACTTTCTAAGAGTTGTCGTCGGGACGTAGAAAATCGTCTCGTACACGCTCGCGACGTCCCACAGACTCAATACTTCACCGACAATCGCTGGAGAGGCCCACGGAAATTCGTCGATCGCTCTCGAACACTTCGTTGGATCAGCTATGCGAGGTGGAATGACGACTGGTTCTTTACTTTTCTTTAAAGCGAGCGCTCTCGCTTCTGCTCTCGCTTCCTTTGCCGCTTCTTTTTGCGCCAGTCTCAACTCTTTCCTCTCTGCGCGTTCCTTCGCACGTTGAATAGCTCGCTCTTTTCGTTCCATTTCCATCTCCATCCGATCTTTCTTCTGTCTCGCTAACCTGTTTGCAATCATCGTCCATCGACTGAAGGAAATCAAACATCTCGGAAGTTTCCCGGTATACGGCTTACCATGTCTCGAAGCTTCCGTTCCAGGAGGAAGCAGAACGCCTGACTTGACAAGATGTTCGACTTGCGAGCACACAAAGAAACCATCCTTCTTGATTTCTTTCTCCGAGTACGAAAACTCGTCGTCGTCGTCGTCGTCGTCGTCGTCGTCGTCGTCCTCTTCGTCGTCTTCGTCGTCCTCATCTTCCTCTTCCTCGGATTCTGCGTCCGTGCCGTCGTTGTCTTTCTTCTCTTTCAAAGTCTCCTTCTTTACCTTCACGTCAAAATCTACTCTCGGCGCGTTCTTCATCGCCTCCAACACCTTCGTAAACGAACACTCCCAATCTTCTTCGATGCACTTCTTAAACACGCTGGCAAACATTGCCCTCCGTCTCGTCTGTGCGAACGTCGCGGCGTACTTCGCGCCCGGTTGGCCGAGTTTATACCACGCTCTCGGCGTGACCAACCAAATAGAATACGTCCCGCCGCCTTCCACTTCGTCGTACGATACGCACCAATCGAGAACGTCCACCAATTTCAACGGGTGCGGTGGCCTCAGCTGCGGTTGTAGCTTTTTCATCAAAAGCGTCGACGGTAACTCGTTTTCGCCGCCTTCCACTTTTCGCGCTTTCCCGAATACCACCAAATCCGACGGTTTCATCGCCGAAGTCAAGGCGACTAAATTCTTCTCGTCTGCTTTTTCTCTCACGTCGAAATCTTCCAGAATTCGAATGGGAAGGCATTGCGATTGCGATTGCTGTTGTTCGCGCGCTGTCGTCGTCGTCGTCGTCGTAACCGGTGCCATTGCTGCCGCAACTCGTGCCGCTGCTGCCGCCGCGTCTCCTCCTCCACCCGCAAATGGCGCTTCTTCCGGCGCGATTTGATGGATGGAATTCTTCTTCTCCTCGACTTTACCATTTGTCTTCGTTGTTGCGGAAGGAACACCACCGTTACCACCACCAAAACCATCATCAACTTTTGTCACCGGCGCCTCTCCTCCCACCACCATCTCAGTCTCCCCGTCGTCCGTCCGCGTCGCCTTCTCCGCCTCCATTACGTGTTTCTCTTTCGACAGAGAGAGTACACGTAAATTTTTATTCAAATTTCCTCCGATGCGCTCTCTCGCTCTCCAAAATCTCTCCTTTCCTTCCGTTCAACTCGATGCACCTCCTCGCCGCTCGGAGTCCAAAAGAGTCTCGCTCGCGATTTCAGACCCGAGCGCCTCTTCCTGTGCGTTTTTAGGAACAGCAAGAAGGGAGATGGTAGGTTTTTTCTGTGACAAGTTGTTGTTTGAACGATCTTCAAAAGCTTTTTTCTCGTTTGCTTTTTCGTTGCGCTCGTTTTTCATCGGACGAAAAAAAGTTTGCGCGAAGAGAGAAAACGCACAAGCAAGGACAAGCACTTTTTTCACTTTTTTCGTCTCTCTCTTCTTTCTTGCGAGAAAGCCAAAAAAACTTTTATTTTCCTCCGCAGAGAGAAAAGAGATATAAAAACACAGAACACAAAAGCGCAGTAAAAGAGATGCCCTTTTCCTCCTCCTCCTCCTCCTCCTCCTCGCGAAAAGCGTTGTTCCGATTATTCGCGCTGTCGTCCGTCGTTCTTTCTCATTCTTCTTCTCGCGGGAGAGCAGCGGGAGCAGATGGGGTGTTTTTTAAGAACAACAACGCGAAGAGATTTTTATCGTTCTTCTCGACGTCGAGTTCGTTAAAAGATGATGATGATTCCTTTGACGATGATTTGAAGACGACGAAGACGAGAAAGAAGAAGGAACGTTTTCAAGGTCTCGAGAACAACAACAACGACAAAAACGAAGGTGGGATTCAATTCGCGACGGCGATGACGACGACGTTTTTGAACAGCGGTGAGAATGGTGGTGGTGAGAAGGAGGACGTGAAGATGGTGCGAGAGGCGATGGAGGAAGTGGTCGAAAGAGCGACGAAGAAGTTGAACGGCAAAGTGCCGACGTTTGCGATGTTGTTCGCGACGCCGGAAGCGATGCGAAATTTGACGACGACGACGGGAAAAGAGGAGGACGAGGACGAGAAGAAGAAGAAGAAGAAGAAGATGGCGAAATCCGGCGGCGTTTCCTCGTCGTCGTCGTCGTCGCTGCCAAAGCTGTGCAGAGAGTTGTTGAGAAAGAAGATAAAAGGGAGCGAGGACGTGAAATTAATCGGAGGCGTTGTAGAATCTATCATATCCGGTCACGCGCAAACGCAGAACGGCGTGTCGCTGACGCTGGCGAGCTTTCCGTCCGCGGGCGCGTCGTGCGAAACGTTTCGCTCGAGCGGGGACGATTTGCCCAGCGTGCGTTGGAAGGAGGTCATAGAAGGCGACGCGAGAGGTGATTCGACGGTGTGCTTGACGTTTTGTGCGCCGTCGTTTTCATATGCTGGGGTCGTCGCGGAACCCGATGTTTTTGATGATGATACCGAGGAAGAGGAAGATGAAGACGAGAGTGATGATGTTGAGGACGACGATGGTGATGAAGACGATGACGACAGAAAGAAATCGAAAAGAAACGTTGCTGCGCTGCGCCCGACGTTCCGACCAACTTTGGATTCTTTCTTGACTCGATTACAACACGCCGTGCCGAATAATCTGGTCTGTTTTGGTGGCGCGTTAGAAAACGAGAGTGAAAAGCATTCCGCGCTGTTTTGCGACGACGACGTGTACTCATCGTCTTCTTACTCTGGATGCGTCGGAGTGCTGCTCTACGGCGATGGAGGCTTTGAAGTCAAATCTTCCTCATTTAGCGAAGGCAAACCTATCGGAAAAGCGATGAAAGTTACAAAAGCTAGTCGTGATGGCACTGAAATCATAGAATTAGATAACGAACCGGCGAGAATGAGGATCTTATCTGTCCTCGCTAAGTCCGGCGCGACGCCGGACGATGAGGATAAAAAAGTCTCCGTCGGGATTGGAGGCTTTCCCGAGAATAGAGTTGGCGAAGATTCGTACGCGTTCGCAAGAGGTGAAGTGGTTTCCTTAGGCGGGCGGGCCTATGTACTGCCGGGGGGGGTCACCCGATTCTCACCCGGTTCGCTTGGAATAAACGGTGCAACGGTGCAAGAAGGTGCCATCGCGCAAATACACATCGACGAAAACGATTCGTCCTCGAGAGAGCGAATGCAGAAAAAGTTTGGGAAGATTGCTGCCTCAAAACCGGCGGGAACGTTATTCTTTTCGGACGTGCGTTCAAACAGAATGTTGGCGGCGGATTTCGCGGAGATGATTGGAAGCAAAGCGGCCGTCGCCGGAGCGTATTTGAGGAAAGAGATCTGCGGCGTCGGTTTCAAGGAAAAGGAAAGATTCGCGGTCACGAAATCCTCGTCCACCGTGCTCGCATTCTATAACAAAGGAACGAAGAATAGCAGTGAGTGACGAAGAAAGTAATACTAGTCATTTTAGTTTTTTAGCGCAGCGCGTTGCAAAGTAGCATTATATGTTTCAATCAATATCTACGTCTATTGTTTGGTTAGAGGCGTCGCCGTACGTTTTCCTCCCCCCGCTCGAGTTGCTTCTCGGTGGCTGCTGCCCGCCCATACCTCCCATGCCTCCCATGCCGCCTGGACCGCCCATACCACCGTACTGGTTTCGTTGCATTTCCTCCATCCTCTGCCTCGCCTGCGCTTGCATCTTTTCCACTCGTTCCGAAATGAACTGCGGAAACAACAAATTCGTCACGAACGCTAACAACGCCACGGAATATAACAACGTCCAAAATATCCCGCTCGAAAACAACCAAATCCAAAACACAAAGTTCGCCACCTTCCCGGCCGGCGTGTTCCTTCCTTTCTGATACGCGTCTCGTATTGGCGGCCACGAATTTTTCACGAACTTGGTCGCGCCTACATTTTTATCGAAATCAACCACGGATTTGCGCACGCCGGCGACGACTTCGTTCGTTTTCGCCCCGACGCCGTACCGAACTTCCAATCGATTCGCAGTTTCTCGAAACGATGACACGAGGGCGTCCACGGATACTTTCTCTTTAACGCCTTTCACGAAATTTTCAAAGAAGTCGTTTTTCGGTTGTTCTTTTCCTTCTTTCTGCTTTGTCGACGAAGAAGACGAAGAGCTCGACTCTGCTCGCGCCGAATCGCTCCTCCTCGACGACGCCGCTTTCTTCTCCCGCGCTCCACCTCCGTTCGCTTTCGCGTCTTCAAACTTCCGCAACAAGTCGCCCTTCTCGAAGCAATCGCTCGTATCGACGCCCTATTTCATTACAACGCGCAGAAAAAAGAAGACAAAGAAGAAGACAAAGAAGAGAGAAATCATCCAAGGCGTCAGCGTTTTGCGCGAGCGGCAACAGCGAACCCATCGACGCAAAGAGGAGAGAAAACCAAACGCGCTTACGAAAGAAATCGAGCTTTATCCGCACGCGAGTAAAGAAAGAAAGAGAGAGAGAGAGAAAGAAAAGAAAAGAAAAGAAAAGAAAGAACAAACGTCTCATTCGTTGGTGTTCGTTTCGCATCAACGCAAATTCAGATCCGAAAGATGGTGTTTTTGAATGCATCGTTTAATCATCGACGTTCGTTCGTTCTCGATTTTCCTCTCTTTCTTTCTTTCTCTTTCAGACTCTTTCAGAGAGAAACAGACCCCCGAGAGAATACGTATAACTCAGAAACAACGCACCAGCTCCTCTAACTTTCTTTTCAACTCTCGCGCGGACATCAAGTTTTCGTCGTTGTTGTTTTTTGTGTTTCCGTCGTCGTTTTGACTCGTCGTCGCATACGTTGTTGTGGTCGTCTCATTCGTCGTTCGACGGCGTCGAGGAGATCGAAAATCGAATCGAACCGATTTTGTTGTCGTTGTTGTTCTTGATGACGACGGAGAAGAAGAAGACGAAGAAGAAGAGGAGGCTTTGCAAAACGAACCCCCCGCGCGTGAAAAAGCGACGATCGATGAGAAGAGGAGAGAAGACATGATGTTAAAAGCGCAGTTAGTTATGATGTGTCGTTGCGTTCTCAACAGTCGACTACAAATGGGGAAATCGTCCAAAACACATCTCCTCACAAAACTACTTCCTCTTTCTCGCGCAAGGAATACACAGAGCGCGGAAATCATCAGAAACCATCAGAAAAGTGTAAAAGAGTGTAGAAGAAAATGACTTCAGGCGAAAAGGAGGAAGAAAACGACGACGACGGAGAAGAACAAACAATGGCGGAACGCGAGGCGTGGTTACGAAGCCACGGGGTGGAAATCGAAACGGCCGAAGACCGACGGCGGATGAACGTCGAGACGACGACGACGAGAAAAGAAGAAGACAAAGAAGACTTAAAAGAAGAAAAGACGACGAAGAAACTCGTGTGCGTGAAAATCCCAAGCGAGGACTTGAATCCGTTCGAGGAGGTGGTTTTAGAGGTTGCGACGCAAAAACTTGGAGACGTCCTTCCGGAGCTTCTGAAACCACACTTTATGGGCGGAGGCGATATCGACGTGAACTTAGCGCGCCAAGCCGCGACGAAGCAACTCGGGGAGGAATTCGCGTCAAAATCACAAAACTTAGGCGTAAGTTTAGCGAAAGAGTGCGCGATGGGAAGCACGGAGACGTTCGCGTTGGTCAGGCCGTCGGAAAAGAACGGCAGGAAAGGCGTGTACATATATTTAGACGAGGTTGGTCTGTTGAAAGGGAAGGCGAAGAACGCGCGAGCGTCTTCACTGGCGGCGTCGTGCGGGTTTCCCGGGACGACGTTTCACGGAGACGTTTTTGTTGGGGCGGTACAAACGGAGCCACAACCGATGCGGTCGGTGGATTTTACTTTGAAAGAGATGGATAGTAGCGCTTCGTGGTTGAAGTTAGCGCCGATGGAGAACGCGGAGTACGCGATATCGATGAAAGAGTTGGAGAAGGCGATGGCGGAGAAAGGCGCCGGGGGTGGACCTGGTTTACAAAGGATAAACATGGGTGGTGGTGGTGGAAACGACGACGGTTCGTTACCTTCCGGCGACGGCGACGGCTACCGATGGGAACAAACCGAAGACGGAGAGGTTGAAATTTCCGTCTACGTCCCGGAAAACACGAGCGCGAAGACCGTCTCGGTCGGCTTCCGAGCCAATTCCTGCGTCGTCATAGATAAGAGCGAAGGTAGTAATAGCGGTAAAACTATCCTCCAAATCGACAACTTATACAACAAAATCCGTCCAGACGAGTGCACGTGGACTATCGCCGGCGGGAGTAAGAAGAACGAAGTGTGCGTCTCGTTGGCCAAAGTCGACGCCGGCGAAACTTGGCCGCAGTTGACAACGACGACTTCTTCCAAATGATATAATACTCTTTATTATTATTATAAAAAGAGTATCATCGCGACAAAGAACGCGTGCCTCTTCTTCCTCTTCTTCTTCTTCTTCTTCTGATGATGATGATGATGAGGGGGCATTGGAATTCTCGTCGACAAAGAGAGCGATTGAAATACCACAGTCTTTAAACTTCTGCAGAAAGAGAACAAAAAAATTGCAAAACCCTAAAACAAACCCTAAACCTAATTTTTCTCGCCTCTTCCTTCTTGGGAGCCGCGGCCGCTCTTCGCACATCATCTTCAAACTTATTCTTTCGCTCTCGCGCTTACTTACGTATTCTCAGACGAGACTTTCGACGAAAAGAAGAATGAGGGCCAAACCGCGACGAAGTGGTCACGCTGGAGGACGAGCTTCTTCGTCTTTTACCACCTCTTTTTGCGCGCGACGCGCCCTTTTATTCACCGCTGCTCTTACCTCGGTCGCGAATGCGTCCCAAAACCACCAACACCCTCGTCCTTTCCACGAGGCGGCATCGTCGTCGATCTCGTCTTCTAAACGAAAAGTTCTTCTTCCGATAACTCCGGACAACTTCCTCGGCGCGATCGCGGAGTGCCTCGAGGAAGATTCAAACGGCTCGTGCCCGAAATACGGAGAAGAGAGCAAATACGGGGAGATGAAAGATTGGAACGTGAGCGAAGTCACGGACATGGACTACGGGTTCCACAAGCAAGAATCATTCAACGGGGACGTGTCGAGATGGGACACGTCGTCGGTGACGAGCATGAGAGAGATGTTTAGCGGGGCGAGAGATTTTAGTCCCGATACAAAGAAAGGCTTGGGGAGTTGGGACACGTCGAGCGTGGAAGATATGGGATCGATGTTTAGCGAAGCGTCGAACTTTAACGGGAAAGGATTGGCGAAGTGGAACGTCGGGAAGGTGAAAGATATGAGTTTTATGTTGAAAGACGCGGTGTCGTTCGCGGAAGATTTGAGCGCGTGGAGGCCATTTCAGTGTAAGACGACGTACGGGATGTTTCAAAACGCGGTGGAGTTTGAATCGGACGTGAAAGATTGGGGCTTGTCCGTGACCGCGGATACGAAGGATATGTTTTTAGGCGCGGCGAACTTCTTGGGACGGTTCACGTGCGAGCATCCGTTGAACGGACCGCCGAGCACGTGCGAGGACGAGAAGAAGAAGACTGCGTTGGGCGAAAAGACGACGGTAACGAAGATGACGACTTTGCGTGGCAGCGGCGGCAAATCCAAGAAGAAATCTTTCAAGCGCGTGGCGGCGATGGGGTCGGACGAAGACGACGAAGACGCGGACAAAATTGAAGAAGAAGTGACCACGGTGGCGTCCGAGGATACGACGCACACTTCATCGTCTTCCATTCTTAACACCAACGAAGTCGACACCGATGCAATCGCCGACTCTGTCGACGGCGAAGATGAGGATGACGAGACTTCGGTGCCTTCGGACGTATCCTACCCGCACAGTGAAGCAGATGAACTCACTCCTTCCTCTTCTTCTTGGACGACAACATCGTCAACTTCGTACGTTTCCTCTTCTTCCACGGATCCGAACATCATAGATTGCAGCGATGGCGATTGTCCACAAGGAACGGCAGATAGCATGAGCGAGTTGGGTCCAGAAGATCGAGACGCGGTGAAGGATGCTCTCGCGATTGATACGGAGTCTGTATCATTGAACAAAGAGTCCCCGTTCGTTACGTCCGAGAAGACTTTAGACGAATTTACGGGTAAAACGGTCAAAGAAGAAGAAGAAGAAGACGAAGACGACGAAGAAGATGATGATGATGATTCTGATTCAGAGGTGAACGATGATAGCGATGACGACGACGGCGGCGACGACGATGAAACCGTCGAAGTTAGTAAAGATCAAATCGAAGATCTCGTCGAAGATAAAGAAGCCTTCGATCAAGAGTTTGAGAGATTCATGAGTTCTTCGAAAGAGGAAGATGCAGCATCCGAAGCCACTGCGGCCACGGGTGATGACGAAGAAGTAGAAGAGACGACGACGTCGTCTTCGAAGAAATACTCGTCGCATCACAAGAAAGAACAAGAAGAAGAAAACGAAGAATCAGAACAAGTCGTCTCCGCCTCCATGACCAACCCTTTTAAACTCAAAGCGGATGGTACCGTTTCGAAAAAACATGGCAAAATTTCGGGAAGTCCCTCCTCCTCTTCCTCCTCGAGCAGATCTTCGTTATCGCGAAGTGATTCGTTGACGGCGAAAAGACACCATCTTCACGTGATGGATCAAATCGGCGACGAAGATGTGGACGAAGAGCTCGAGAGATTAAAGAAGAAGTTAGACAGATTACAATCGGAAACGCCAGAAGAAATGCAGGCCGAGCATAATTCGCACGGACACAAGCAGCTCGACGACAATTCCTTTTATCGGGCCGTATCCAAGTGCATCATCGAGTCCGCCGCTGGTTTATGCGTCGAATACGGCGCGGTCACGCGATTTGGTATGATGCCAGATTGGGACGTTTCGAAAGTTTCAACCATGACGCACGCGTTCCAGCACTATGAAGAGTTCAACGCCGATTTATCGAGTTGGAACACGAAATCTGTCACTGACATGTCGTTTATGTTTTACGATGCCAAGAGTTTCAACTCGGATATTTCGGGTTGGAACGTCGCTGGCGTGACGAACATGAAACAAATGTTCCGAGGTGCGAAATCGTTGAACCAAGACGTCGTCTCTTGGTTTGCCAATCGCCCATCGTCTCAGATGAAAGTCTTAAACATCGACGGTATCTTTGACGGCGCGGAAAAGATTGAAGCGGCGTACGAGTGCGGTTTGAGTAAATTTTTAGACAACGCGATGGACATGTGCAGATTTTCGAACGCCGCCAGAGGCGCGAAAGCGAGCGCGAAGGCGGCGGCAAAGGCGAGGGCCAAGGCGGGCGCCAAATCGAGTGCCAAAACTGCGGCCAAGTCCGGCGCCAAAGCCACCGCGCGTGCCAGCGAAACCGCCAGAGACGCCTCGGAAGCTGAACTCGGTTCGTCTCAAAGCTTCCCTCGTTTGGGATGGAACCTTCCGAGAGAGGAAGCGTCTTCGTCTACCGACGGCGCCGGTTTCGCCACGCTCTACGTGTGCGTCGGCATGGCCATGGTCGCCGTAGCTATTCGCGCGAAGCGTGATTCTATCGTACGCACGATGGAGTCGCACTTCTATTCTTCTCCTTTGGAGAAACACGTGGAAGAAAAAGAAGAAGAAGAGGAAGAGAACCAAAACATCATCATTAGCAACAACACGAACACATACGGAACAACGCTTAGCGAGGGGGAGGAAACTCTCTTGTAATACTGAACACATACAACCGAAAAAATACAACCGAAAAAAAAATTAATGCGCGCGTAAATAAAACCGTGCCGAAACGTCGCCCTTGCTTTCACGTGGAAGGACAAGACTCTCGCGTTCGTACTACGTTTTTAGCACGTTCGTCGCCACAAAAATTCACACCAACGAGAGAGAGAGACACACAGAAGAGAGATAAAATGGCAACGGACGAGGAGCTCGAGGCGAAGAAAGTCAACGAGAACGACAAAGCGCCCGAGGGACAAACACAAGTACCCTCAGAAAAGAAAAAAGTGAAAGACGTGACGGCGATTTTGGAGAGGAAGAAAGCGCCGAACAGACTCGTCGTCGGTGCGTGTTCGTAGAATTGGTTTCATCAGATCTCTCTCGTTAAGTCGATCGGGATTTTCTTTCTTTCTTTCTCTCTCTCTCTCTCTCGGAGTATTCGCGCGCTCTTTCTCTCTCTTTATCGATCGTCTTTTGCGCGCGCGGTATTCTTTACGTTGATTCGATTCAGATGGATTTTATTACGCGTTCTTCCTTCGTTTACGAAGAAACTTTCGTCGTCATCATCTGAATGTTGACGTAAGTACTAAGCGGCACCCCCAAGAGACGGACGTTTTTGACCTTCTTTTTCCTTCTCTTAAATTTTCTGTTTTGTGTATAAAAATTGTACTACACAGATGAAGCGGTGAACGACGATAACTCAGTCGTCGCGTTATCCCCGGCGAAAATGGAAGAGCTCCAGCTCTTCCGCGGGGACACGGTTCTCGTGAAAGGAAAAAAGCGCAAAGACACCGTGTGCATCGTCCTAGCGGACGACCAGTGCGACGACGGGAAAGTTCGGATGAACAAAGTGGTGAGGAAAAATTTACGGGTGAGGTTAGGGGACGTGATTTCGATTCATCAGTGCACGGACGTGAAATACGGGGCGAGGATTCACGTGCTGCCGTTTGGAGATACCATCGAAGGCGTTTCCGGGAACTTGTTCGACGTGTATTTGAAGCCGTACTTTTTGGAGGCGTACAGACCGGTGAGGAAAGGGGATACGTTTTTGGCGAGAGGCGGGATGAGAGCGGTGGAATTCAAGGTTGTAGAAACGGATCCGGCGGAGTATTGCATCGTCGCGCCAGACACGGAGATCTTTTGTGAAGGCGAACCGATTAACCGCGAAGACGAGGAACGTTTGGATGAGGTTGGCTACGACGACGTCGGAGGGGTCAGGAAGCAAATGGCGCAAATTCGAGAGTTGGTCGAGTTGCCGTTGCGACATCCGCAGTTGTTCAAAACCATCGGGGTGAAACCGCCGAAAGGTATTTTGTTGTACGGTCCTCCGGGTTCTGGAAAAACCTTGATCGCCAGAGCGGTGGCGAACGAAACCGGCGCGTTTTTCTTTTTAATCAACGGTCCGGAAATCATGTCCAAGTTGGCCGGCGAATCCGAATCCAACTTGAGAAAGGCTTTCGAGGAAGCCGAGAAGAACTCGCCGGCAATTATTTTCATCGACGAAGTCGATTCGATCGCGCCGAAGAGAGACAAGACGAATGGGGAAGTGGAGAGAAGAATCGTATCGCAATTGTTGACGCTGATGGATGGGTTGAAGGCTCGATCGCACATCATCGTCATGGCGGCGACGAATAGACCGAACAGCATCGACCCGGCGTTGAGACGATTTGGTAGATTTGATCGCGAGATTGATATCGGCGTCCCAGACGAGGTTGGACGCTTGGAAGTGATGAGAATACACACGAAGAACATGAAGTTGGACGAGGAGGTTGATTTGGAGGTGGTGGCGAAGGACACGCACGGTTTTGTCGGCGCGGATTTGGCGGCGTTGTGTACCGAAGCCGCGTTGCAATGCATTCGCGAAAAGATGGACGTCATCGATTTGGAAGACGATGAAATCGACGCGGAGATTTTGGATTCGATGGCCATCAGCAACGACCACTTCAAAACCGCTTTGGCGCAAACCAACCCGTCCGCGTTGAGAGAAACTGTGGTGGAAGTACCAAACGTCTCCTGGGACGACGTCGGCGGCTTAGAAACGGTCAAGCAAGAGTTGCAAGAAACCGTGCAATATCCGGTCGAACACCCGGAAAAATTTGAGAAGTTCGGCATGGCACCGAGTAAAGGGGTGTTGTTTTACGGTCCACCGGGTTGCGGTAAGACGTTGTTGGCGAAAGCGATCGCGAACGAGTGCCAAGCGAATTTCATTTCCATTAAAGGCCCGGAGTTGTTAACGATGTGGTTCGGCGAATCGGAATCCAACGTCAGAGAGGTTTTCGATAAAGCCAGGCAAAGCGCCCCGTGCGTGCTGTTCTTCGACGAGTTGGATTCGATCGCGAACCAACGCGGCTCTTCCGCCGGCGACGCCGGCGGTGCCGCCGATCGCGTCTTGAACCAGTTGCTTACGGAAATGGATGGCATGAACTCGAAGAAGACGGTATTTATCATCGGCGCGACGAACCGACCGGATATCATCGATACCGCGTTGATGCGCCCGGGTCGTTTAGATCAGTTGATTTACATCCCGTTACCGGATGACAAATCGAGAATTTCTATCTTTAAAGCGAACTTGAGAAAGTCCCCGATTGCCAACGACGTCGACGTGGAAACTTTGGCCAAGTTTACGCACGGGTACTCTGGTGCCGATATCACGGAAATCTGCCAACGCGCGTGCAAATACGCCATCCGCGAAAGCATCGAGAAAGATATCGAACGCGAACGCGCCATGGCGCAAAAACCAGAAGGTGCCATGGAAGAAGACGAAGAAAACTACGTCGATCCGGTGCCAGAAATCACCAAGGCGCACTTTGAAGAGGCGATGAAGTACGCTCGCCGCTCGGTTTCAGACGCGGACATCCGCAAGTACCAAGCGTTCTCGCAAACTTTACAACAAAGCCGAGGCCACGTGGGCGATTTTAGATTCCCGAACGAAGGCGGAGCTGCTGCTGGCGGTGGTTCCGGCGCGGCTCCGGCGGCTGGCGGCGCCCAAACGGTTGGCGACGCCTTTGCCGCCGCCGCCGCGCAAGACGACGACGACGATTTGTACGATTAAAGTTTTAAGAGAGAGAGAGAGAGTTAGTAGAGAGAAAGAGGAGTCGTAGCAGAAGAACGGAAGAGAACGAGAGACAAAAACACACACAAGAGAAGAAAGAGAGAGAGAGAGAGAAAGAGAAGAAGAACAAATAGATTTTAACTTTTTTTAATACTGAAAATAAAACAGAGAGAGAGAGAGACACAAAACATCAAACCGTTACGTAAAAAAAAGCAAGAGAAGGAAAAAAAAAAATTCTCCCACAAACAAATCAGCATAAATCTCGGAACAAAACATTCTAAACATGTTAAACATGTTCGGCGTGAAATCCCCGCGCGATGGCGGTGGGAAGAACGCCTCCCCTCGCTATTCCTCCTCTACCTTCGGTTTGAAAGACTTTGACCTGATGAACGACGACTCGAGCAGAGAACAAGAATCTCTTGCTTCGGCGGAAAAGGTACGGACGATGTGTCTCCTCTTAATAGCCATCATAATGAGTTCCGCGGCGTTGTACTGGTTGCAAAGAGTCCTCGTCCCTTTGGTTTTAGCGGTGATGATGAGCTACACGTTAGCGCCTTTGGTTGATTTTTGCACGCACCGAGCGAAAGTACCACACGGAGCGTCGATTACGATCGCGTTATTCTTTGGTTTAGGAATATTGTGCTCTCTTTTGTTCTTGATTTCGCACAGCGTGAAGGACTTGGTGCAAGACGCGAAGAAATACGAAAGGTACGTCGTTCGATTGACGAACAGAGCGGGAGAGACGCTGTCGAGAAAAAACATCGACATGGACGTGATTGAGGCGCAGTTGCAAGATATCCCGCTGGCGAAGATGGTGGCGCAATCGACGCACGCGATGTTGCAAGCGGTTTTAGACCTGTTGAGTAACGTCGTGTTGGTGTTGATTTTCGTCGTGTATTTGTTGGAAGGGAGACGAAGACAGAAAGTGGAGAGGAGAGTTCCGGGCGGGGTATGGACGAGAATTGAAACGAGGATTAAGCGGTACATTTTGCTGAAGTTTTTTGTGAGCACTTTGAACGGGTTCATCGCGGCGAGCATTTACTACGCGCTGAACGTAGAGTTGGCGATGGTTTTCGGAGTGCTGCACTTTGTGATGAATTTTATTCCGCACGTCGGGCCAATTATCGCGACTGTTTTGCCGCTACCGGTCGTGTTGGTGTCGAAAGATATTCATTTCTTGCACGTGACGTTGGCGATATTACTCCCAGGTATGACGCATTTTACGATTGGAAACGTCGTCGAACCGAAATTGATGGGCGGACACTTGGATTTGCACCCGATTACGGTTCTTTTGTGTTTGATATTTTGGGGTATGTTGTGGGGTATTCCAGGAATGGTTTTGGCGGCACCTATTACGGCGAGCTTGAAGATCTTGTGTGAGTCGGTGGAGGTGATGCATCCTTTAGCTTTGATCTTATCGGGCAACATAGAAGAGGCGTTAGACGGGAAAGCGCCGCCGACGGTGGCGGAGCCATCGATCGAGGAAGGCGTGAGAACAGTGGTTCAAGACACCATGGACGGTTTGCACGCGTTGAAAGAAGTGGCGACAACGGGCGGCGAAGGAGTGCCCACGATGAAGCACGCGAGACATTGAATGTTTTAAATTCTACTAGATACTTGACTACATAATTACAATTCAGCTACTACTTAATATTTTTCTCTTCTCTTTATTCGTGGTGATATTATTACTTGGCATCTTCCAAAGCGGAAGCGCCGGAAATAATTTCAATCAACTCCGTGGTAATCGCCGCTTGTCTCGTTCTGTTATACAAGAGCGTCAACTTTTGTAACATCTCCGAAGCATTCTTCGAGGACGATTCCATAGATTGCATTCTAGATCCCAATTCCGAAGTGTTGTTTTCCGCCAACGCGTTGTACATAACCGCGCCGGTTTTGAACTCCGCCAAGTCGAGCAAAAACTCCCCACGATCCGGTCCTTCAACCTCGTACGAATCGAATTTATTTTCCAAGTTTTCCGCCGACTTCTCGTACTCTTCCCCAGACAATACCGTCGCAATCGTTGGCTTGAACGAAATAGCCGAAACGAACCTGTTGTACACGATGAGCGCTTTACCCTCGTTGTCCTTCGCCACTTGCTCCGCCAACGCCGAAGCCGTTCCAAATGTCAACGGTTGCTTCGTCGCGTCCACCAACACGTTCGCGAACAGTTCCCCTACTTGCCGTTGCATCAAACCTCTCGCCTTATCGCCAATTACATCCATCGAAATTTCTGACTCTTTATCCTTCGCCGTTTCCAACAACACGTTCGACACTTTGACGACGTTCCCGTTGATGCCGCCGCACAAACCTTTGTCCGAGGAAATCGGCACCATCAACGTCTTCGCCGTCTCCGCGCCGGGTAAATCTCCCAGTAACTTATAAAACGGAGTCACCATCCCTCTCGAGGCAATCGCTTTATCTTGGGCTGGTTTCAATCGAGACGCGGCGACCATCTTCATCGCCTTTGTGATTTTCTGAATGTTCGAGACGGATTTCATGCGTTGTTGCACGATTTGCAAGGAGACGTGACGAACGCCTTCCGGGTGCGCGCTGTTGTTGTTTGAATAAAAGTAGATAAACGTGGAGAAAAGAACGAGAAAAGGTAAGTTTCAAGAAGAATAAGAATGAGCTTAATTTGCCCCTTAATTTGGTCCCCGAAGAAAGACCGACGAGAAAAAAAGTTTGATCGAAGAAAATCATCTCGCGAACAACGCGCATATTCATCCGATCCATCCTCGCACCCTGACTAAACACGCGTTCTTCGCGCGAACGAATACTTTTAGCACTCGCATTCAGCGTAAACCGGTCTCGAACAATCCCGGATCATCCATCGGGTAGTGGTTCGCGCGATGCAAATTTGCGTAAAATTGAATAAAAATCGAAAATGTGTAAGCGCACCTCGCTAAATCCGCACTCCTCGAGACGGTTTGCCCGACTCTGGAGCTGGTACCACCAACGCTCGTCGCCGAGGCGCGTAAACGCGCATCTTTGAGTAATCGAAACACGCGATTGCGAGACATTTTTTATCTTCGCAAAAGAGACGTGTGCGGACTATTCTAAACAAACACACGTTTTTCTATGCGGTCGTTCGTTTTGTCCTTGTGCGAAACCAGAAAATTGCAAAAACCCTAAATTGTCAACCGATGCATGCGACGGCGAATTTCCTTAAAGCGCGCACAACAACGAACGGAAGAAGAAACACAGCAGAGATGACGATCGCATAAAACAAACAAACGGGGCAGTAGGAGTAAAAGAATAAATAATGCTCTCCGACCTCCTCCTCCGCGATATCTGCCATTTCGTCCACCACAACGCCACGCGAGACGTCGAGAGTCTTCTCCAACAGTTGGTGATGGCATCGAAGTCGTTTCCCTCCTCGTCGGATGATGAAAAGTACCAACTCCGAGCGAAAAACTTCATCAACAAACACGCGACGTTCGACGCGCGCGGAGATAAAGTGTGGAAGATGGACGCGGAGTTTGTGTATAAGTTCAACTTGCCGTTCTCGTTCGTCGCGAAAAATGGGGGTGGTAAGAAGAGCGACGATGGGGGCGATGGTGATGGTGTTGAAGAAGGTGCAGCAGCGGAGGCGGACGGCGCGACCGCGAAGAGGAGAAGAGAGTCTCGAAACGCGACGAGGAGGAACTACGCGGAGATGATGGAAGGAGAGGAAGAGGAAGAGGAGGAAGAACGAGAGGGGAATAAAAAGAGAAGGAAGAAACGATCGAAAGTAGTACAACACGCGGAACGAGAGTCGTCTCCTCCCGTCGACGAGACGCCGGCGCCGTCTCCCGTGGAAGCGAAGAAGAGAGAGACGCGACATCGACGAAAGAAAGAAAAAGAAGAAGCGATGGAAATAGAAGAGGAAACGGATGCTGAAATCCGAGACGGTGAGCGGATGGACGAAGAAACGCAGCGATTGGCTGCTTCGCTCGGGTTTACGAGCGCCATTCGACGAGGGACGTGCAGACATGCTTTATTGGAAGCCATGAGAGATAAACCGGACGGCATTACCGTGGATGAAATCATAGAGACGAGCGAGAAGAACGGGTTAGCGAGGAGTTGGAAGAATAGCAGAGTTCCGAAAAATACCGTCGTGTCGTTGATGGGAGACAAAACGTTCTCTCGAATTGGTCGAGGGTTATACGTGTTGACGTGTTATTTAAACGACGAGGACGGTGAGAATACTCCCCGCGCTGATGATAGTAAGAAAAGAAACGCGACGAAGCCTCGGCTGGAGAAACGTCAAAGCGGACTCATGAAAAAATCCCAGAACAGGGACGAGTACGACGAGAACGAGAACGACGAACCATCGCCAACGAAATGTACCAGCGCGAATGCGATAGAAGATGTGCACGAAGTCGCGTCGACGCGACCGCCGCCGACCGAGATCGTCGACGAGAAGCAGTTGAAAAATCTCGTCGAAAAACGAACGGCGGAGGAGTTGCAGAAGCAAATCGCGGTCGCGTTCGAGGCGCAGGAGAGAGCGGAGCGCATGCAAGATGAACTTTTCGCTAAGGAAGAAGAGTATATGAGAGAAGAACGGGAGAAACGGAAATTCGTCGATGACGCTGAACCAGCTTTTGATGTGCCTGAAGAGCGAGAGACGTTTCAAGGCGACGAGAACGATCGAAAAGCGCTTCTGAAACATCGGAAATGGCTCGAAGAAGAGAAGAGACGACTGATTGCGTTACGAGAGGAGTGGAAGAAAGAACAGCGCGTAAAGCGTAAAAAAGCTCAACTAGCGTTGAAAGAACCCATCAAACTGCCCAAACTAATTCAAAACGAGCGGGTGAAAGTTTTGAAGTTCGCCAACGTCGCCGTCGAGGCGATTAAAGTCATGGAGAGTTTGCGCCAAAAACTAGACCTGGTAAAAAAGAACGAGTACGATTACTCCCAAGACAAAGAAGTCGTGAAATACGCGAATAAATTAGAAAGTCAACAGAAGAAAGAGCATCGAAAAGAAGAAGCTAGGCAAAAAAAGCTAGAAGCCTTGGCGGCAGAGGAAGCGCTGAAGCCAAAACTCACCGAGGAAGAGATTGCGGAGATTGAACGCGCGAAGGCTGAAGCGAACGCGCAGAAAGCCAAAGTAAGAGCGGCCCGGCAAAGGTGGGAGAAAGCGAACAAAGAAAATCCAATCGCAGATGGTGCGTTGAAAAAGTTAGACAAGTGCTTAGCCGATGAAGACGGCAGAGAACCATTCCCGGATGTTGATACTGGAGAGAACGCGACGATGGACGACGTGACGATTGCTGAGATTGAGATTTCAGCATTCATGGACCACGTAGGTCGAGATGTTACGCACGCATTGCCGCCGTCGTTTCAATCGCTTTCATACGAGCTTTCAAATCCAACGGATGCGAGATTAGGAGCGTTGTTTGAGCGCATCTTGCGAGTCTCCATTACCACGGCGTACGATCGATTAGCGGAGTTATGGGACCGAACTTTGGAGATTGGAAGTTGGCAAGAAGTATTAGCGCAGTATTTCACGTACAAGTCAAAATCGATTGTGAACACATCGGTCGTTTCTCCGTACGACGAAGTATTGAATATCGCGCGAAAACTCTCAGAAACTCGATGGAAGAACGTTTCTCGCGCAGAGTTGGTCAGCGTTTTACGTTTACTGTGCGAAGATTGTTTGGATTCGCAACTGGTGCGCGACGCCATCGAGCGACGAGTACAAGCGATGGATGAAACGAAGAGTAAGTTGTGGCAGAAAAGACGAGAAGAAGTGCGAAAACGCGAGATTGCTGCTGCTACTAATACTGCTAAGAAAGACGCAGATGGACAAAACGTTACGACTAATAATGAAGGTGAAGAGAATAATGCAACGCATGACGAAGAGGGCGAGGATCTCCCGCGGGCGGTTACCGAACGTCAGAAAAGTCTCATCGAGAAGCGTAAATTAGATGAAGAACGTGAAGTTCAACGCAAAAAAGAGGAAGAAGAGTACAAGTTTCATCGCGAAATACATTCATTGCTGGTGAAGTCGCACATTCGCGCGCCAGAGCTCGGAAAAGATCGCGATGGACGGCACTATTACATCTCCATTGGCGGATTTCGGGACGTGCACTCGAAAGCTCCAATCTTTTTAATCTTCGATCCAAAAGCGAGCACGGAGCAGGAAGCTTGGTGTACGATGAAATCCATCGAGGATATCGACAAGTTACTCACTACGTTAAACGAAAAAGGGAAGAAAGAGTCGGCGTTGAAAGACAGAATAATGGGAAGTTACGAATCGTTACGATTGGCGTTTGAGAAACGCGAGAGGAGAGACGCGGTGGCATCCGAACCCACGACAACGACATCTTCACCCGGTGAAAAAGAAAACGCCGTACAAATCGAACAAAAATCTACACGATTATCGAACGAAGATTCGTCGACGCTCTTCATAAAGCGTGAGCTCGGTATTCTCGCGTCGACGTGTGAATTATACGACGCTCCGGTTCCGCAAAGCGCCTCAAATTGGCACGATTGGACGCGCGCGGCGACGAAAACAGTCGGTTCTGATTTGTCGCAAATGGCGTCGTTCGTCAACGAGATTGAAGAATCTGCATTTTTTATCAGCGAACAGCCGAAAGCTGGCGCGATGGGACGAACAGATGTCGTTTCTTTCCACGCGTCGGCGGAAAAGTCTGATGACGACGACGACGACGAAGAAGAAGAAGAAGAAGAAGAAGAGCAGGAACGAGATGAAGATGAAGAAATGAGGGATGACGATGCCAACGCTACGAAGAAAGACGAAGCCGCGATGCTTCAACAACAAGAATGGTGGGAAACTTTAGCGCCTCCTCGACATGCCGCGCACGATTCGCTCGCGAAAGCAAAATGCAAACAGATTTGGCGTTCGGACGAAGAAAGAATGACCTGGAAAAAAGTAGTCTCCTCGACGGAAAGTAAAGCGGTAGAATCGTCGGCAGTCTTGGCGCACGCGTTTGCCATTCTGCGCGCACAGTGTAACGTCCTGTTCGAAACGCTCGAGAAAGAAAAGAAAGAAAGAGTAAGGCGTCCATCAACGAGAGAATCTCAATACGGTTTACAAGATCCATACGTAACGTTTGTCGATGCTGACGAACGCATACGACAAGGCGGCACGAAACGCACCGGCGCTAGATGCTAAAAAAACGAATAGAACGAAAAGCTTTAGAGAAACACAGAATAAATAATATTGATAGTGTGTATGTGTTGTAATAATAAACTGATATCAAACCAGTTCCGCGTGAAACGCTGATATCGCCGACATCGCTTTGTTCAACGCCGCTAGACGATCTGTGGCATTTCTTCTCATCCTCGCCGAATCCGGATCTTCCGCCAATAATTGTTTCACCGTGCTTGGATGATACAAAGTCGAAATCAAGTGTTGTTGCAACCCTCGAGCTATTGAGTTCACCAAAAAGTGCATGATTGCTTTTGGAACCATATCGGCGAGAACTGATCGCGTGAGTTTGAAGTAACTCGAAAGCAGCGTTCGCGTAACGAGCACTTGCAAAAGCTCCTCGTCGTTATCGATTTCCGAAGGTAATAAGATTCCCGGCGGCGACATCAAGGATACAACTCCAAAGGAAGTATGGTTAAAGTGATCAGACGCGTTAAGATCTTGAATAGACTGTCTCAGCGAGTCGTTTCGTCGTTTCGTTTTTGTTCCTTTACTCCCCGCGTCTTGCGGCTTCTTGGGCGTGTTGCCGTTGCCGCCCCACAAACCTTTCGATATCCACGATATTTTCGGTTCCGAAGCGCCGTTTTCTTTGTCATCGAAATGCGCGGACGCCTCGTTCGATGAGTCCGCTCGATTGTACTCGCCGTGATTGTTATTAAGTTCCGATAGGTTTTTCATTTTCAATGGTGACTTCATCGCGTTCGCCTTCTTCTTCGTCGGCGTCAACTCGTGCGCGTCCTCTTCTCCAACATTTTCCGACATCTCCATATCTTCCCGCTTCTGTTGTTGTTGTTCAGAAAACGCTCTTTCTTTTGCTCGTCTCTTTTCCAACTGCGCTTGCGCCACGCCAAGTGCTCTCGCTCCGCCAATGAAATCTGGGTGGGTGGTGTTGATGTGCGCCAACTGACAATCAACCAAATTCGTAATCATCGATTCTGCCGGATCCAATCCGTTCTTCAAAAACTCTCTCGTCGCTTCTTCGATAGCCTCGGCCAACTTTGGAAACTGTTTCGACACCTCTCTTCGCACGCAATTTGACGTCAATGTGTTCAACTCGTCGTAAACCAACTTCGCGGCTTGATGACACGGATCAGACATTTTCTCGATGGCTTTTCTCGCTAAAATTTCAAACGGTTCCTCCGGCAACAAGAGCACCGCTTTCGTCCCAGCGGCGTTTTGAATGGCCGTTCGAATATCCTCCTCCGATAATTGGTGCGTCGGGTCTAACGAACACAAACCTTTGACGAAAATTTCTTGCAAAACGTAATGCACTCTCGCGCCACCTTCCAAAGAATCCGTGGCTAAATTTTTCGATTTGCCTTGCACAGCGCCGTCGACGGCGTTGCAAAACGTGTGAATTTTCTGCAAAACCACGCTCGCTTGCGCGGAATCCGAGTCAGGAACGCACTCGCCAAACTCCGCGACGTCACACGCCGCTTTATCTCGTCTCTTGGACACGCTTCGGTGTAAATCCGGCAACAATCTCGCCACGTGTTCGGACAATAATCGAGACACGGTGTTCCCCAACGCCTTCATACCGCACCGGCCGATAATCTCCGCGTACTCCTTCCTCGATTGAAAGAAATCCCCTTCCGCGTTCCTCGCTTTTTCCATGCTCACTTTTCCCGCGATATCCGCCTGACATCTATTCACAACCCCAATGTATCCCAGTTTCAACGGCACTACCTCATTTTTCAAATACGCTCTCGCGTCTGTCCCTCGATCCATAATGTCCAACTTCGTAATCACCCCAATCGTTCTCAACCCTTCGGGATCGACCAACTGCGCCAACGTCAACGCGTCCGAGTTTGCCAAATCCGAATTCGCCGGCGATACCGCCAAAATCAAACACGAATCTCTCTTAATGTAACTCAAAATCATATTTCTGATTTGCTTCTCGATATCTTTCGGCTGATCGCCAACCGGCACTCTCGTTATCCCCGGTAAATCCACCAAAGTCATCGTCAACACGTTCGGCGAACAAATTTTCAGACGAATTTGCTGGTCCGACACCGCTTTGTTCGTCCCCGTCACTCGGTTCGTCTCCTGGTCAATCTCTCGACGAATCTCTTCGAAGTCCGTGAACCGCTCCCCCGGTCGATGGAGAAACTCGCCCCACTCGCTCGGAGCGTTGGAGCGAGGATTGGTCGGCGTGTGGACCAGTTGCAAGAGAAGAGGTCGACGCGTGCATATTTCCGGACCTCGAGGGAGAAAGTCTCGGCCAACCTGTTGTTATAATCACAATAATAATAATAATAATAACGATATGAAGATGCGCGTGTCGGTCAGTTTTGTGTACATCTCTCGCGCACTTGTTCGCGAGCGCTTTTCGCGAAACACCAACGAAAGAGTTTCTGTTGTTCGTTGGGGAAAGAAAGAATTTCAAAAGGAACAAAAAAAACTGTATCTCGTTTCTCGCAACGCGCGCAAACAACAACAACAGCAAGACGACGCAAAACTTTAAGAAGCAGACGACTTACCAGCGCTTCCAAAACGCTGCTTTTCCCGCTCGATTGGCTCCCGACGACCGCGATTTGAGGCAAATCGATGTCCGACAGTTCCTCCAAACCAGCAGAGGCGAATATGTCTTGTAATTTGTTAATCAGAGGCACTAAAGAGGAGCCTAACGTTTTCTGAGCTCCGACGACATCGGTGGTATCAGTAACTCGCGCGGATGATGGTTTCACCGGCGTGGTGCTTCCTCGCATGGTGGGATGATGTATATGTGTGTGTGTGTGTAGTATTACGACAAAAGCGCGCTGCTTCTTTGCGTTGTTTGTGTCTGGCGGTTTTTTCTGTTTTTTTCTTCCCCCCTTGGTTTTTGGATTTGCTACCCTAAATGTAAATGTTGCGTGTACTTGAACTCCTTTATTTCTAACAACCTATTAATATCACTCTTTACTGTTTACTTTCATCACAGCACGAAAATCTCCGCGCCGCTTTCTACGCCTAAATACGCTAAGGTGTCCTCGTCCGGTTCGAGTTCTGTATATTTTTCTGTTTCGTCTTCGTCGCGGTCGCGAATCGCGAGCGTACTCGTGCCTAATTTCATGCCGAATAACTTCTCGCACGTCGTCTTCACCCGAGCTACGGTGACGCTTTTTGGGAAAGTGCGGTCTTTTGATCCTTTGCCTTCGCGGGTGAGGGTAAGTGCGAGCGAGATGGACGAACTCGCGCCGCCTCCGTTTGTAGATGTACCGTTGCCAGATTCTCTGGATTCGAGCTGCTGTTGCGACTGCGTCGTTTTTGTCGTTTGCACGCCAGCTAACGCCCTCTCGCCGTGCATTTCTTTCAATGCCTTCGCGCGGGGGTGTTTTGCGAGCACTTCGTCCGAGCCCATCTTTGCGTCGAGTTCTTTATCTTCGAGTCTGATGCTACTCGAAGACGAAACTTCCGCCACGACGTTGCGCAAATATCGAATTTCACTCTCCCTCCGTTCTCTCTCTGTAATTTCTGAAGCGTTCAAGGAGAGTAACTTACCTGCTCTCGCGACGATTTCGTGGCGACTCGCGCTATCGTTTTCACAAAACGGATTGTGCGAGAGTCGAACACACTCGAGCCTTGGAAAATGGTCTATTACGTCGACGGATTGCCACGAGCGCACGCGATTGTACCCGAGAAACAATCCTCGAAGGTTTCGAAAGAAGCGTTTGTCGTCGTCGTTCGTGTTGGTATTGTTATTATTATTTTCATCATCATCTTGATACGCGATGTGCTCGACCGAACAATCCGACGCGTACAGAGTTTGCAAGCTTGGCAGAAAACGCAAGGCCCATAAATCGTCCCACTTGATGCACGTGTTCCCGTCCAAACTTAACACTTTCACCTTGGGGAAATATTTCCGCGAAGCTCGTTCGTCCACCGCCGCTATATTTTGCAACTCGTTCCTATCCAACCTCAACTCTTCTAAATTCGGCATCTGGTCGATAATCAAAAGTGCCTTTGCCCAACTCGTTCGCGTCTTATTCAGCGCTAACGTCTTCAAATTTCTAAACTGCGAAGCCGCGAGCGCGACTTCCTTCGCCAACGCAGATGCGTCGCCGCTCTCGATATCGCCAACGTCCTCGTCGTAATACGCATCCGACGCGTCTAAAATTTCAAGGTTCCTAAAATACTTCCCAATCTTCCCGAGCTCGACAAAAGATGTCATCAAGTTCCCAGAAACGTCCACGTGTGTCGCGTTCGCGTTGAACGTCTTCGCGAGTACTTCTTCTCCTTCTTCTTCGTTCAAAGACGACGACGACGACGACGGTCTCGCCTCCTCTCCCTCGTCGTCCTCCGTTCGCGCGGCGCGTCCAGTCACCCTCTCCAACCTCGCGTTCGGAAGCAAAATCCTCTCCAACTCGTTCAGTTTCTTCTGTAAGCTCAATTTTGTCTTCAACTCGATCGTTACGTCCTCCTCTTCGTTTTCGTCCGTTTTCTTCGCTTTTCCTCCGAAAACCAATCGCTTCTCCAATTGCGCATCTTGACTTTCAAATTCGTACTTCTCCTTCGCCGCGGAGACGAAATCCGTCCCAGGCGCGACTTTCTGCGCGCGCACGAAACTCGCTCGTTTCGTCTCCGCCTCTTTTCCTTTTCGTTTGCACTCGAAATACCTCTTTCCGTCGCGTTTCCCGTCGTGTTTCCCTCTGTTCGAGTCGTCCCATTCGACGCCGACCCAGGTCCCGGTTTGACCACGCACCGGGCCGACGTATCGGCAAAAGCCTCGAAAACCGTCCAACGTTTCCACCCTGCGATCGTTTTTCGTTCTTTTTCGCGACGATGACATTTTGAGAAGAGCACCTTCTTCAGTGCGACTCTTCTTCTTCTTCAGAGGAAACCTTTTAAACGCGCGCGCGCGAGTAAAGCGACGACACCTTTGACGAACAAAAGTTTGAAAAATGTTTCCCAAAAGCGAAAGAGACGAAACGACTTTTGCCAAAAATAGAAAAAAATGTGGGCACTTTCACGGGAGGAGGCGTGAAGAAACACTTACAGATGGACTTTGAGAAGGCGAAGGACGATGCGGGAGAAGAAAGAGGAGGAGGAAAAGGAGGAGTTGTCTTCGCGTTAGACGCAGAGCTCGCGCGCGAGTTTTTGTTCGAGTGCGATTGCGCGAACGCGATACGGTTGACCGTTCCCGTGCAGTTGGAAAGGAAAACTTCTTTGCTGAGTGGTGAAAGGTGTTCAAAAAAAATTACCGCGGTTTCGATTCGATCAATCCGCGAGAGTTTCGCGACGTTTTGCGTGAACGTGCGACGGTTGAGTCTCGTTGGGCACTCGGTTCGAACTCTAGAAGATTTAGAACCGCTGAGGAAGCTCCTGTTTTTGTACGATTTGAAATTGCAAACGATCGATGGGCAGTTTGCGAATCCCGTGTGCGAGGTTTTCGGGTACAGGAAAATAGTGAGCGAGGACGTGTGCGAAGGGCGGTTGGTGTATTTAGATGGCGCGAAAGTTGGAAGCGGAGGGACGAGTATGCTGGAAAGGTCGGTAGAGAGGGCGAGACGAGAAGTTTCGGAATACGAGGCGGTAAGGAAAATGAATAAAGAGGGTAAGCATACGAGCGAGCGTTTGAGTCAACGCGACGTCGAAGCGAAACGCTCGGCGTTGGCAACGACATCTGAAATACGTTTCAACCTTCCGAACGACCAAGTAAAACACTTAAAGCGTCTATTTAGCAAATTCGACGACATATACGCCGCGGCGAACGATTTACAAACGCGAGTAAAAAAATCCTTAGGCGTTTGAACGCAACCACCAGCACAAGCGGCGAAGCGCAAAGCGACGAAACTTTCATTCTAATCTATCCTTCGCTAGTATTACACGGTTATCATCAACCACTCTACTGCTACTCACCCTATCAAACATCCACACATATACACGCTATGCTATTTCTCTCCTTCCTCTCCCCCGTACTTCTCCATCACTTCTTTCACTCGCTTCGCCGCTTCGTCCATCGAGTCTCGCAGTTTCACACAATCCTCTTCGCTCAATCGAACGTTCGTGGTGGTGGCATTCGAATCGCTGCCACGACTCCCGCGTAATGTCAACACCGCGCTCGCCTGCGCATCTGCCGCACTCTTAGCACTCACAGCGTCTCCTTTGCTCTCTTTCATCTGTTTCAAAGAGGAGTCACAGTTAGGGGAAATGCTCTCTTGGAAGCAACGCGAGAGAACGGAAAAGAATGAACGCGAAGACACGCACGAGAGAGAGAGAGAGAAAAAAGATGAAAAACGTACTCTGAGCGCAGCTTTGGACGCGACCGGAAGTTCCACGCGCCACTCCAAAGCGTCCACCTTCAGTTTGGTGTCGTTCTCGTTCATTTGAAAAGTGAAGTGATGCGAGTCGTCGTTTTAGGGGAAAAGGTCGCCAAAACGTATCCCCTCTGTATCTTTCGAGACATGGTGAAGAAGATCTGCGTCTTCGGCTCGGGCTCGTTCGGGACCGCCATGGCCACCTTGGTCGCAAGAAACGACCCTCTCGCGGACGTCGTCATCCTCACGAGACGAGAGGACGTCCAAAGAGGCATCAATGTTGCGCACAAAAATCCCACCCATTGCTCGGAGTTTACGTTATCGAGAAACATTCGAGCGACGACGAATTCGGAAGACGCGCTGCGAAATGCCTCGGTCATCGTGCACGCGATACCTTTGCAAAGCACGGAACAGTTTTTGGACGACGTGATAGATCACATACCGAGACTTGGAGAGATTGTGTTCGTGTCGACGAGTAAAGGCATCGAAACGGAAACGTTGGAGTTGCCGTGTCACTTATTGGAGAGAGTTTTGTACCGGCAAAAGGAGAAGAGCAGACGAAGGAGAAACGTAAAGTTGGCGTATTTGAGCGGACCGACGTTTGCGAAACAGTTAATCAACGAAACGCCGTCTGGGGCGGTGATGGCGGCGAGAACGATGGCGCTGTCGAGGAAGGCGTGCGGGTATTTCGCGTCGCCGTCGTTTCGGTGTTATCCGTCCACGGACGTCGTCGGGGTGTGCGTTGGGGGCGCGTTGAAGAACGTGGTGGCGATTTTAGCCGGTGGTTTAGAGGGGATGGGGTTTGGTGTGAACGCGGTGGCGTTGTTAGTAACGAGAGGTTGTAGAGAGATGACGAGGATTGGGATCGCGATGGGCGCGAGCGCGACGACGCTGGGCGGGTTAGCCGGGGTCGGGGATTTGATGCTCACGTGTCTTGGCGCGGACAGTCGGAATAAGGCGGTTGGTTTTGCCGTGGCGTCGGAGGACAAATCGGTGGCGGAAGTTTTGGAGTCGCGCGCGGCGTCTTTGGCAGGCGTGGCGGAAGGCGTGGCGACGGCGCCGGCGGCGGCAAAGTTATGCGACGAGCTCAAAGTGGACGCGCCGATATTTAAAGCGTGCGACCAGATTTTGAAAGGAAAGATAACGACAAAAGAGGCGTTGCATAGGTGCATGACGTTGCCGGTGCGACCGGACGCGCCGTTGAGACGGAAAGGGTTCGTAAAGAGAACGCTTTTTGCGCATGTAGTCACAGCGGGCTTGGCGGTATTCGTGTCCAAGAGACGAAGTAAGGGGAAAAAAGAAGGAAAGGATGTTTAGTTTATTATAGGAGTTCTCTTTGCGCACACCACAGTTTGCAAATGAAAGTCAACTTTTATGCTCGCACGTTTCGTGTATATACATCGTCGAGAGCAGTCCGCGCAACGCGTCTTTTCTTCTTTTGTACTGCACGTATCTAAAACGCCTTTTTTTTCATTTTGTGCAAAAAAAAAGTGATCTCGTCCACACAAATATTTTTGTATCTCGGGGAAACCAAAGATATAAGCAAAGATATAAAAGAACACACATCATCATGCGCGGCGCACTCGCCCCGTCGACGAGGACGACGGCGACATGTTACTCCCCGACGCTGAAGAAAAATAATGTTCGCACGAAACACGGATCGATTGGACCTTTGAGATCGTCGGCTCGAAAATGCGCCGTGGTGCGCGTCGTTCGCTCGGAGGCTGACAACCAACCCGAGTCGTCAGCAGCAGCAGCAGGAGCGAAAAGGAGCAGCGCGAGCGCGGAAGAGAGAGAACGAGCGGAAACTTTGAGAAAAGTGGAGGACGCAATCACGAGCGAGGAGGAAATCAAGAGGAACGGGCGGATGGATATGGAGACCGACGGATATTTTAACCCGGAGGATTTCGAGAACGTGGATCCGCAGTTGGCCGAGGACGTCGCGGAGAGGACGATCGAATCGAGTTCGGTGCCTCTTTCGGTGCCGCTGAAGAGCATGGAGACGTCTTCTACATCGGAAGCGAAGGAGGAAGAGGAGGAGGACGTGAATGCGTTAAAGACGGACATGGAAGGGATGAAGAAAACTATGGCGGAGAACCGCAGGAAGGAGATGGATTACATCGTAGAGACGGTTTTGAAATCAGAACGCGTCGTCGCGAGATCTAACGTCAAATCGATAAAGGCGAGGAAGGACGCCGAGTCCGCGGAGATGAACGCGGTTACCGCACGCGAGTTACTCGACGAGAAGAAAGACGTATCTGAACAGGAGATTTCGGATTTGGAAGCGCAAATAAAAGCGCGCTTGGCGCAAGACATCCCTAAAATTTACGACGATGCCGGTGTTTCGATGGACGAAGTACCAGTGCAGTACAATCCTCTCAAGACGATGTCGGGGATGACTGCGTTTATTACGTCGCCGACGCCGCCGCCTGGTTTGACAAACGCTTCGCAAGCGCAAAGAATGGGCGTACCCTTCGATCCCAACGAGCAGTTTGACATTCACGCGTCGTATTTGGAAAATTTCCAAAACTGGACGCCCGCGCTAGTTTTCGTCTACGTCCTCACGCACCCGGGATCGCCGTGTATTTTTGCATCCAAGATTCCGGATATTTTTGGTCTTCCCGACGAAAGCGTTTTACCGCAAGAGCGCGAGTTGGCCAAAGATTTACTCACACAAGAACAAATCAACGATCTGATGGAAGTGCGTCGACGCAACGATATCAAAGCGGCTGGGACGGTACAAAATGTCGCCTCCGAGAAAGATTTATACTGCGCGTTGATTAACAACCGCGTGTTTGTCAAGATTGGCGCGCGCTTCGAGTTACCGCGAGATATTCTCATATCTTCGTGCGGGAAACAACTCGAACAGTTCGATTTGTGCTGCTCTGGACACCAATGGGCGGTTTGGCAAATCAAGGACGAAGAGAGTGATGCGTATATCGACTCTTCGACCGTTCCGAAGATGGAAACGCCGACTGCGGAGGTTCCTCCTTCTCCTCTGGCGGAAGGCGGCGAGACGGTGGACAATCTTCTCGAGGAGGCAAAAAAACTAATTGAGAAGGAGAAACAGGAACTTGAGGAGGAAGGGCAAAGGTTTCGAGATATCGTGAGCAGACCACACTCGAAAGAAGAGAAGATGCTTTACTCTGCAAAACTCGTCGAGGCAGAAGAAAAGGTTGCGTTTCTCGAAAGAAACTACGCGAAGTTGAAGATGAGAAAGGGTGAAGGCGACGAAAAATTATTCCCGGTTCGCGACGAGAAGAAGAAGCACGTCGGAATCGCGGACGAAAGCGACGCGGAGGAGTACGACGAAAGCGATGTCGTCCAAAAAGCAGCAGAAGATGTCGATGAGTTTGAGTCCGGGTGGGCATAAATGAGGAGGTGCGGAAGAAGACGAGAAAGAGACATTTTTAGATAGACGACGACAAAAACATCGAGGCGAGAGCGAGAGAGCGAGAGAGCGAGAGTGAGAGAAAGAAAAACACACACAGAGAGAGAGACAAGCGCGATAGTAAACCATATTCCAGAGTTTTCAAACGCAACTAAATATACATCTACACTACAAATACTACACGTGACACTATGTACCGCTTTTACAATACGCTCGTCGGCGATAACTCTTCTTGATCTTCTCCCGAATAATTACTCCCGCGGTACAACTTTGCGAATGATTTCGTACCCACTGGCGGCCTCGGTTTCCCCTCCATCAAAGCTAATCGTTTTCCGGGACGACGACGTCCAAATCGCTCGCGGGGCTCATCATCTCTGTCCTCGCATTCGACGCAAACGACCTCGTCCATCCAACGCGCATCTCCGCGACGCGCGTTCCTCCTCATCATGGGCATCTCGCACTCGCTACACGTCTCTCTCGCTAAACTCCAGCCTTCCAGCAGTCTCTTGGTTATTTTTTCCGTCGTCAAAAAGGAGGTCGTAGACCGGCTCTTTTCGACGTCGTCGCTTTCCCCGACAGCCGTCGTCTTCACGTTGGCGCAAAATTGGTCCAAATCCATCATCTGCGTCCCGCACCACTCCTCGTTCATCCGCGAATAATAATCCTTTTCCTTCTCCTCCTCTGTGTCGAAACTCGCGCGAGAACTACTCCAAGGCGTAAACTGTTCTTCTTCTTCTTCTTCTCCTCCTTCGTCGTCCTCACCGCTCGATGATGTCGCCGACCAACACCGAGGGTGATGATGCGCTTCTTTTTTTAGCCCGACCCTTTTCTTTAACGGAAACATCAAAGTCGAGGTTTTCCTCTCCAATCTCATCGTCCTCTTCGACGGGGACGAAGACACCGTTCTTCCCTCTTCCGATTTCGACGACGACGGTGATAACCGCAATCCTTGGAGCAGTTTGGACGAGACTTTAATGAAATGAGTCTCGTCGTCATCGTTACTGTTCTTCTTCTTCTTCGTCTTCATCTCTTTCTGTTGTTGGTGTTGTTGTGTTGTTGTTGTGGTGTTCTTCGCAGAAAGAAAGAGGTCAACACCGCGACGTGACACTTTTTCGTGCTCTGATAGAGTGATTTTTGGGAGCGAAGACTCGCTCTCTCCAACGCTCACGTTTCACTTTTTATTAACTCGTTTTTTCGCCAAAAAAACAGACGACTTTTAAAAGCACCAGACGGCATCACATTTGCACATCAACAACGAACGATGATGGTAAACGCATCGTCGTCGTCATCATCATCGGTGGTCTTTTCTCAAACAATCGCGAAGGAAGTGGTGGTGGTGGTTTTTAGTATTCGCGCGCTTCTTTACGCAGAAGAGGAACTTTGATTTCGACCACCAGGTGACACCGTACGTGAGCACGATTGCGCCTCACGAGGTGTTCCCGAGTGTGGAACTGATTTTTAAGGGAAGCCACCCGGGCGTTTTGAAAAAAGGTGCTCAGATTTCTGCGCAGCCGTTTTTCTCTCCCGAGAACAGCGAACGCGTCGCTTTGGAAATGATCGAGGACGCGGAAGAAACGCTGGATATATTCACGCCCGGGGTGAAGTTTTGGTCCTACGAGAGAAGAAGGGGTGATGCGACGACTACGGAGAATACTACTAAGAATAACAACAACAACAACAACAACTGCGGCGGGGTGTTGCCGTCTCGAGCGATGGCGAAAGAGAGTTTTCCGGTGTTCTTCGCGCTGTTGAACGCGGCGAAAAGGAATGTGACCGTGAGAGTGTTGACGAATAAATACGACGACGAGGAGGTTGGGTGCGATGGGAGGGTCACGATGAAAGATTTTCTGTCTTTGGCGAATCCGGAAAAGATGGAGGTGCGCTACTATCGAAGCACTTCGTTCATGCACGCGAAATACATCGCTCGAGACGGAGGGAAAGCGATGTCAATTTCTTCCGTGAATTGGTCGAGAGAAAGCATGAGAGAAAATCGAGAGGCGGGAATTATTTTAAGAGAAGGCGATGGTCCTGATCGTCTGTTTGATCGCGTGTCGAACCGCGCGTTTGAGTACGATTGGAAGCGGGCGCAAAAGCACGCGAGAGGCGTCGAGGACATCGCGAAAGAGGAGATGGCAATCATCAAAGGTAGCGCTGTTGGTGATGCAAAACTTGCAAAGACGAAAGGAATGGCGAATAAAAACGCTAAAAATACTATAACAAACGACGACTCGGTAAAACCGTTCGTCACGAAAATGGAAAAAATACCTCTCGGTGAAGGGAGCAGCGTCGAAATGTTCGTGTCGCCGGATTTCTCGCGCGACTCGCTTTTGCGCTTCCTTCGAAGCGCAGAGAACGTGGTGTACATTTACACGTACCAAATCACGGACGATGAAATCGCAAACACTCTCGTTGACCTGGCGATGAGGAAACACGTGAAAGTATTTTTGATGCTTTCGCCGCGCATCTACGCGGATTGGGATCGTAAAAAAGCGAGTCAAGTACAGACGAGGTTGAGTCAAGCGGGAGGCAAAAATATCATCATCCACTCCGCACCGAAACATTTTCGGTACTCGCACTTGAAGTTCATCGTGAAAGATCGAAAAAGCACGTTCGAAACACTTTTAATGACGGGAAATTTATCTCCCTCAGACCTACCAGAAGGTAACATCTTCAAGCCGTGTCACGGCATGTCTTCCTGCAGCCGAGCGAATCGCGACATAAACGTGATTTTTCGCGAAAAGGACGGCGCGGTCGCTTCAAAGTTCCTGGAAGTGTTTGAAGGCGACTTAAAAATGGCGACGGAGTATTCTAATCCAACAAAGTATTAGATAGTAAAAGAAAGAGAGAGAGAGACGCGCGCGCATGCATTATCACACAGCTACACAACAGCAAAGATTACAATACAAAACATACAATTAAATACAAACTCGTCACATGTCACGAAGCGTTCTCCTCTCCTCTCCGTTTCGCCTTCCGATTCGCGGCTAAGAAAACCGCCCCGACGACTGCAATCGCCGCCAACACTTTCACGCGAACGTTTCCATTACCACTTCTCTCAAACCCATTATGAGGTGGTTTCATGTTCGCCGCTACATTCGACCTTCCACCGCTCCCGCTTACATTCGCGCCGAGTCCGCTCGATTTCGGATGTCGTTGTCGATGTCCTCCAAGACCACCTTTAAATGTCGACGACGATGAACCTACCCCTCTCTTCTGCCTCGCTCGAAACAAAATCTCCGCCGCGGATAACTCGTCCTCCACTCCTCCGTCGTTTAAACTCTCTTTTCTTCTCTCCTCGTCCTCCTCTCGCTTCGTCTTCGTCGTCGTCCTTTGAGTATTTTCGTTGTTCGTTTGCGGGTCGTTTTCGTCCTCGTTCCACTCTCTCGCCGCTCGCATTCTCCCACCGGTTTGCCCGTGCTTCTCTCTCATTTTTTTCGCCGCGTTCATTCGAGCGCGCATTCCTGGACCGAATATCGGTCCCTTACCCGCTTCGTCGTCGTCGTCGTCTGATCCTCGATTGGTGAGTTGTTCGTACGCGTTTTTCAGCTCCAGAAACTTCGCGTTTTGTTCTTCGTCGTCGGATTTTGAATTCTCCCCGTCGTCGTCTTTTGCGCGGGAAACGACGTCCGGGTGTAACTTTTTCGCCTTCTCTCGAAACGCGAATTTGATTTCAGATCGAGTGGCCGTCGAGGAAACGCCCAGGATTGCAAAGAGTTTCGATTTGTTCGTCTTCGTCGGGAAGTTGAACCCTCCTGGAGGTGTGTCCTCCTCCGTCATATTGGGGAAAGTTTTGTGAAGAGAAATAGAGGATTACGGACGAAACAGATGATGACTTTAATGGCGTAGTAGCATACACATTGCACGCATTCGTAGTAGTTTACAACAACACAAAAAGAATACACTTTGGTAGTTCGAATCGTCTTTTCTCGATGATGATTAAGAAGAAGCGCTCGATTAAGGAACAACCGTCTTTCGGGTAATCTTCGCCGATACCGTCGCGGAACCGTCCATAATGCGTTCGCTCACGATGTGCTCTCCAGCCGGCGTCAACCATCCGCACGAAAACGTCACACCGTCGGTAAACGTCCAAATGTCCAAGCCGTTGTACTGAGTGATCGCGTCTTTCGGGACGCCGTCCATCTCGCTAAACTTCACCTCGCTTCGCGGGTACTCGCCGTATTTCATCGTATTTTTGGTCCCGCCGCAGCTCGCGACTAACGACGCGCCGTTCGTATACTTCTCGTAGTACGCCTCTCGCCACACTTTCACTTCGTTTCTCTTCGCCTCTGTACGCTGTTGCGTTATTCTCACTCTCACGTGCGGTTCCGAATCGACGTACCCGTCTTTCTGCGTACTCCCTTTCCTCGTCAACACGTGCGTCACCGTCTCGTCGTCGCTGGCGTTGAAATCCCCGCACCCTGGATTAAAGTGCAGAACGTTTTTCATTTCGCCTTCAAACTGTTCGTGAATGACCGAGGCGTCCACTTCGCACCCAGCGACTGGTATAAACTTCATATCTTTATACACAACGACATCTCCCTCTCCAGTGGCTTTCATCGCGCACTGCGTCTGCCAATCGAAGACGTCGACCGCCCAATCGTCGTACGC